>Ga0310810_10000070_pt1 | contig 112937 bp, 95 predicted proteins | sample NCmetagenome_FD_207641 | JGI IMG/M metagenome (GOLD analysis project Ga0310810, IMG submission 207641) | Soil microbial communities from experimental microcosm in Duke University, North Carolina, United States - NC | ecosystem: Engineered > Artificial ecosystem > Soil microcosm > Unclassified ... | reverse complement strand
AATCTTTTTGCGCAAACGAAGAGTCTTTGGAGTGACTTCGATAAACTCATCCTCGGCGATGAACTCAATAGCCTGCTCAAGATTCAGTTGACGAAATGGGACCAGGCGAATGGCTTCGTCTGCGGTGGAAGCGCGCATATTGGTCAGCTTCTTTTCGCGGACAACATTCACATCCAAGTCATTGTCTTTCGCATTTTCACCGATCACCATTCCTTCATAAACGTCAACGCCGGGACCTGCGAACAGTTCTCCACGCTCCTGAAGGTTGAAAAGCGAGTATGCGGTGGTTGTGCCGGGCCGATCAGCAATGAGAGCACCAGTGAGGCGATGTGGTATTTCGCCTTGCCATTCCGTATATCCGTCAAATAGAGAGTTCATGACGATGGTGCCCCGCGTGTCCGTGAGCAATTGGCTTCGTAACCCGATCAAACCGCGACTGGCAACGCGGAACTCGATTCGAACGCGCCCGTACCCGTGGTTATGCATGTTGGCTACTTCGGCTTTGCGCGAACCGAGTTGTTCCATGACAACGCCTACAAATTCTTCAGGGATATCCACTGTGAGATGCTCGACGGGTTCCATCAGCTTGCCATCGATTCGCTTCGTGACGATCTCTGGTTTGCCAACCATCAGCTCATACCCCTCGCGTCGCATCATCTCGATCAGGATCGAGAGTTGCAGTTCTCCTCGACCCAGCACGTTGAACGAATCGGTGCTGTCGGTTTCTTCAACCCGGAGAGAGACATTCGTCAATAACTCCTTCTGTAAGCGATCGCGTAGATTACGCGATGTGACGTATGTTCCCTCACGTCCAGCGAAGGGAGAGTTATTGACCGTGAACTGCATGGCGATGGTCGGTTCGTCGATGACAATGGCCGGGAGCGGAGCAGGATTCTCCGCATTCGTGATCGTCTCACCAATGGTGATGCCTTCAACGCCGGCCACGGCGATGATGTCGCCGAGTATCGTTTCTGTCGTATCAACTCGCTTCAGTCCGGCAAACGAGAACAGCTTGGTTATCTTAGTTTTTTGGAAGGAGCCGTCGCGCTTTGCAATCGCTACCTCTTCGCCCGTCTTCATCGTCCCATTGAAGACTCGAGCGATTGCAAGCCGTCCCAGGTAGTCGCTGTAATCAAGATTCGCTACCAGGATCTGCAGCGCGCCAGTCGGATCGCCCTTTGGCTCGGGGATCGTTTCGACGATTGCATCGAACAGTGGCCGAAGATCATCGCCTGGCTGGTCCATCAGCAACGAAGATGTGCCGGTTTTGGCGTTCGTGTACAACACTGGAAATTCGAGTTGCTCTTCTTTGGCATCCAAGTCGATGAACAGGTCGTAAATTTCATTCAAAACTTCCTGAGGACGCGCGTCGGCTCGATCGATCTTGTTGATGACCACAATCGGTGGAAGCTTTGCTTCGAGCGCTTTTCCCAGCACATACCTTGTTTGGGGCAGCGGACCTTCACTCGCGTCAACCAGCAGCATCACGCCGTCTACCATCTTCAGTGCGCGTTCGACTTCACCACCGAAGTCGCTATGGCCCGGTGTGTCGACGATATTGATTTTTATGTCGTGATAATGGATAGCGGTGTTCTTGGCTAGAATCGTGATACCGCGTTCCCGCTCCAATTCGTTCGAATCCATCACGCGTTCAACGACTTGCTCGTTCGAGCGAAACGTGCCGCTCTGTTTGAGCATGGCATCGACAAGGGTCGTCTTTCCATGATCCACGTGCGCAATGATGGCGATGTTGCGGATACTCTGGCTCAAGCTTCGAATGTCTCCTGGGAAGTCAAGAGGGACTACTATCACTTTACTATGTTTAGCTTCAGGCTGGTCGGCGAACAGGCAAATCCGCGATCAATTCTCAGCTACTTCTATCAATTCCGAGCCCAAATCGGGGCCGCCCTCTGCTTTCATGCGAAGGCGGTACCAGAGGACGATGGCCAGCAGAGAGAACACGAAAATCAAAGTAGAAATTGCGTTGATCTCCGGCGTGATTCCTCTTCTCAGGCGTCCCCATATTTCAAGAGGCAGTGTGTTGTTTCGGCCAATCAAGAAGAAGCTGACTGCGATTTCATCCATGGAAAGAGTAAAGATTAGGAGCGCCGCACCGATGATCGAAAGCTTGAGATTTGGAATCGTTACTCTCCAGAATGTTTGCCAGTAGGTAGCCCCCAAGTCGAGTGAGGCCTCTTCTTGCGCACGGTCGAGCTTTTGAAGGCCTGCGAATACCTCAGTTGTTGCAACGGAGATCAGCGCAGTTCCGTGTCCGAGCACAATCGTGAACAAACTCAAATTCACCAAAGCAGCATTAAAAAGCATCAAAAGAGACAAGCCAGTGATGATTCCGGGAAGAATGAGTGGAAGTAGCACCAATCTCCGGAAAACGGCTTTCGCAGGAAAGCTTGCTCGATCCAACGCGAGTGCGGCAGGGATGCCAAGAGCCAAAGCAATCAGCATGGCCGCAAATGCCACGGTCAAACTGTTCCCAACCGAATCCCAGATTGCGCCATCGTCAAACAGAATGCGATACCACCGCAACGTAAGATCGCGTGGTGGGAACCCTCCAACGCCGGGACCGTTAAATGAGTAGAGAACGAGAATACAAATTGGAAGATATAGAAATCCGAATACGGCGAGGCAGTGCGCTCGAAGCCAATATGACTTTCGATCTTTGGATTGGCCTTTCCTCAGGAGAAACTCCACTTTTTTTCCAGGCGTTCAGTGAGGAACAAGAGAGTTACGACGAGTCCAAGCATGCAGAGGGAAATAGCCGCTCCAAGCGGCCAGTTGTACGCGGCCCCAAATAAGCTCACAACAATGTTGGAAATCATGATTCCGCTGGGACCACCCAATAGAAGGGGAGCGAGGAAGTCTCCAAGGCTTAGCACAAAAGCGAAGGTAGCACCGGCTAGCACTCCAGGCAGTGACAGCGGAAAAATCACACGCCAAAAAGTTTGTGACTGAGAGGCGCCCAAATCGTGCGATGCTTCCACTAGGTTCCTTGGAATGTGTTCCAGCGCGGCGTAAATCGGCAAGATGGTAAATGGTGTGTAGATATGTGTGAGTGTCAACACTACAGCGAACGGACTGTAAAGCAAAAAATCAAGCGGATGATGCGTCAGATGAACGTATTGCAACAGTGTGTTCATAACGCCGTCGGTGCCGAGAATTGTTTTCCACGCATAAGCGCGTACCAGGTAGCTCACCCATAGCGGAATGATGACGAGCTGGTAATACAGGTCCTTCCTTTTTGCGGCGTGGAATGAAAGAAAATATGCGAGCGGATATCCCAGCAAGAGAGAAAAAAACATCACTCTTGCTGCAATCCACATGGATCGCAGGAGTGTTTGCCAGTAAACATCGCGGCTGAGCAGTTCGCGATAATTTTCGAAGCTCCAGGTCTGGACGATCTGCTGCGTAGAAGAAACAGACCAAAAGCTATACGCAAACATCAACGTGTAGGGAAGCAACAGGAAGAGAGAAACCCAGAGGACCGGAGGCAGTGTGATGGCGGTGCGGTAGCCTCGGGAGAACACTAAATACGCTCCTCAGAAGGTCGCACTGCAACGGCATCCGCTGGGCTGAATTCGAAATTCATTTCACCGGAAGATGACGCGCCAGTTGTTCCACGCGCGGTGAGCATCTGGTCTCCGCATTTGAGTCGTAACAACTCCGTTGCGCCGTGGAAAGCGTGATCGGCGATGCGTGCGAGGAAACGAGAAACGTCCGAAGATGCGCCGGCCGGTCGTATGTTTTCGGGCCTCAGGGAGAACAATACTTTTCCATCGCGCTCACTGGTTGGCCAAGATAGCGCGCCACATCGGGCGATTCCATTTGAAACCTCTGCTTGCAAGAGATTGGTGTGCCCGATGAACTGTGCCACATAGGACGTCGCCGGGTGGCTGTAAATCTCGCGCGGACTTGCGACTTGTTCGAGTTCCCCGGAACGCAAGAGCGCAATCCGATCCGACATCACCATGGCTTCTTCCTGATCGTGTGTGACAAAAATGAAGGTTATTCCCACTTTGCGCTGCATCGCCTTTAACTCCATCTGCATTTGCCGGCGAAGATTTGCATCCAGGGCCGAGAGGGGCTCGTCGAGCAGGAGCATTTTGGGATGGTTCACAAGCGCGCGCGCTAAAGCCACTCGCTGCTGCTGTCCACCGCTGATTTTGGAAGGCTTGGATTTCGCATATGCGCTCATTTTGACCATGGCTAGTGCTTCCTCGACTCTGGAAGCAACTTCATCCTTGGAGCGCTTGGCGACTGTCAAACCATAACCGACGTTCTGCTCCACGGTGAGGTGAGGAAAAAGCGCATAGTGCTGAAAAACTGTGTTCACCGGACGCCGGTACGGTGGTAGATAGTCGAGACGCTCGCCGCTCATCTCAAGCGAACCCGAGGTCGGTTGTTCAAACCCAGCGATAATTCGTAAGAGGGTCGTTTTTCCTGAACCGCTTTCGCCGAGGATAGTGAGGAATTCGCCCTCAGCAACATCGAGTGAGATGTCGCGTAAAACGATATTTTTCCCAAATGTTTTCGCGACGGAACGGATAGAAAGCAACACGCCCGAAGACGCATGTTCGACCGCATTTGTCGGTAGAGTCATGGAAACAATGAGGACGGCTCTGTGAAAAACGCCAAGTCGCTATTGCGCTGCTTTCACTTCATTCCAGACTTCGTTGTACTTTGCACGACGGGGCACATTCTGCCAGAAATAAATTCGCTTTTGATAGTTGTCGACGTCGTCAAGATGAAGGCCTTTTACTTCGGCGGGATTCATGTACTTCGCAGATTGAGGATTTGCTGGAGTGTAACCGGTTACATCGCTAACCGATTTTTGTGTTTTGTCCTGGATCATGTATTCCAAAAATCTGTACGCGAGTTCTTTGTTTTCGCTGCCGGCGGTAATCATCAGATGATCGATCCATCCAGTTGTGTTCTCTTTTGGTATCGTTTCGCCTACCGGGAAATTGGCCTTCTTAAGTTGGTTCGTCATTAGAGGCCAACCCATCGCAGCGGTGACCTCATGATTTTCGAAGAGATTGGTGAGTTCGCCGCCAGTGGACCACATTTTTCGAATGTTGGGTTTTAGTTCAAGCAGCTTTTTCTTTACAGCTTCCAGTTCTTGATCGCTAAGATTGTAGAGGTGCGATGGATCGGGTTTGTCATAGCCAAGAACCTGCGCGGCCATATACACGGTCGAAAGCTCATCCCAAACCGACAACTTTCCCTTGAGCTTGGGATCCCAAAATGCGGACCAGGAATCGGGGGGTTGAGGAAATGCAGTCGTGTCGTAGATAAGTGGATTGGGCCCCCAGGTGAATGGAACTCCATAAACTTGCCCGTTGGCTTTGACCAGTGGCATCGATGTGAGCTGTGGCGATAGTTGGTTGTAGGTGGGGAGTTTCGACAAATCGAGAGGCGCTGCTAAACCGCCCTCCGAAATCATTGTTGCAACATCACTCGAGGGCGAAATCACGTCATATGTTCCCGCACTGCCGCCTCGAAGCTTGGCCACCAACTCATCGCTCGAACCCATGTAGGACGCCGATACTTTGCAGCGGCATTGTTCTTCGAATCCTTGAATAAAGGATGGATCTGCGTATCCTTCCCAAACCAAAAGATTGAGCGTGGGCGTTTTCTTCTGACAAGAACCCAAACCCGCAATCACCACGCAGACAAGAACGACTCGCCAGATTCGAGACCGAATCATTTGTAGTTCTCCGCCGTGGTCTTCTGCGTTGCCCAGTTGGGAGATTCGTAGACGACTTTGCCTCCAACGATCGTTGTAAGCACTTCAGTTTTGATGATGTCAGAGGGTTCGATCTTAAAAAGATCCTGAGAAAGAATGATCATGTCCGCCAATTTTCCTGGTTCGATTGAACCTTCCGTCTTTTCCCGACGACCGGCGTATGCCGCCCCGAGCGTGTAGGCTTTGATCGTATCTTCCAGACTGATTCGTTCTTTCGGAACCCATCCTCCCGCGGGTTCTCCTTCAGCAGTTTGCCGCGTTAACGCGTTCTGCACGCCCGGCCACGGACTGATTGTGACTACCGGCCAGTCGCTGCCGAATGCTAATCGTCCGCCAGTATTTTCTACGCTCTTCCAAGGCCATGCTCGACTCACTCGATCCGGCCCTGCAGCTACCGCCCACACTTTCAAAGTGTCTTCATTGGGGTCCGTGTGCAGTGGTTGAAAACTTGCGATCACGCCAAGCTTGCCGAAGCGCGGGATATCCTGAGCTGTGATCGTTTCGATATGTTCTATTCTCGGACGATCATCGGTGTTGTGATTTTGCTTTTGAGCGTTTTCGTACGCATCAAAGGCAGTTCGAACCGCGAGGTCCCCGATCGCATGTGTGAAGATCTGCAGTCCGCGTTTGTCTAATTCGGAAATCGCTTGTTTGTACTTGTCAGGGTCCCAAAACAATTTACCCGTTAAGCTGGTGTCATCGGCATACGTGCCAAGAACCGCGGCCGTGTGAGCTTCGATCACACCATCCAGCATCGTTTTTACGACGCCACCCGAGATCCAATCATCGTTGTACTGCTTGCGAGCCTGCTCGATTTTTTCGAGCTGGTCTGGCTTTAATTCCGGCGGATCCAGAAAGTAAGCGATGTACGTACGGATCGTGAGCTCTCCCTTTTTCCGCAACTCGTCATACAGGTCCAAGTACTCGAAGTCACCGCCAGCGCTGTGAACTCGCACGACTCCAAAACGATTCGCCTCATGAAATCCCTTGCGCAACGCTTCCATGCGCTCTTCGCGGGTAGGTTTTGGCAGTAGTTTTTCGACTAGATCGCCGGCGGCCTCTTTCAAAGCGCCCGTAGGCTCGCCATTTCCATCGCGAACAATTTTTCCGTTCGGCGGATCAGGGGTGTTCTTGTCAATGCCTGCCATCGCTAATGCTTTGCTGTTGGCCCACGAACTGTGTCCGTCATAAGCCACCATGTACACAGGTCTCTCGGCTACGACATCGTCCAGAAGCTTCTTGTTGGGTAAAGCAGTGGGACCAAAAACGGGATATTGCCAACCCATGCCTTGAATCCACGCTTCGTTCGGATGAGAAGCGGCGTACTCCTTTACCCGCTTCTGAATTTCCTGCACCGTGTTCGCGCCGTTCAGATCTACGTGCGTCAGCCCAAGCGAGCCACTCATGAAATGCACGTGACAATCAGTGAACCCTGGCAGAACTAGGCGCCCACCCGCGTCGATGGTCTTCGTCGACGTCCCATGCAATTTTTGCAATTCACTTGCTGAGCCGACCGCCACGACCTTGTCATCGCGAATCGCGATCGCTTCCGCCCAGGGCTGCCTAGCGTTGACCGTGTAGACGCGGGCATTTGTTATGAGCAGATCAGCTGGTGTTTCAGCAAACAGCGTCGGACACAACAGCAGCATTACGAGGGAAAGGATCACCGTCCACAGAAGTTGTTTCGAAGACTTGTTTTCCATAGGGCTCCCGTCAGGCGTTTGAGTGTATCAATGTGTCAGAAAGTTGGAGGCGTATTAATCCATAAGACCCAGGTCTCTGTCTTTCCCGGGTTTTTCCAGCGATGCGGAGTGTTGCTTTGAAAATAGAAGCCGTCGCCAATTTTCAACTGGTATTCGGTTTTCTCCAGCGCGATATTCAATCGGCCGCGCAAAATGTACAGAAATTCCTCGCCATCGTGCGTGTACGACTCACCACTACCGGAGGACGGTGCGATTCGAAACAAATGCGGTTCCATGACGGTGTGACCCGAGGCCAATAATTCCATTCGCACTCCCGGTCCAGCCTCCAGTACTTTTCGCTTATTGGGGCTCACCAGTGGACTATTGGACTCTGCAGCATCAAAGAATTCGAGAATATTTGTTCGATAGAACTTTGCGAGCTTTCGCAACGTTCCTACCGAAGCGCTCATCTGAGATCGCTCGATGGCGCTGAGAAATCCAACAGAGATCCCGGTGGCTTTTGCAACAGGAGCCAAGCCGAGTCCTTCCTTGATACGTAATTTCCTCAACCGAGCGCCGAGAGCACCGGCACCGTTGCTTCGGGAAGATTTGAGAAGTCCGTCTCTCTTCAACAACTGCACAATCGCGGGAGCGTTGAGTCCACGCACACGGCGGAGATAGCGTGCGCGTTTGAGGAGTTTTACATCATCCGCTGAGTACAAACGATACTTGCTTTCAGTTCGCTGAGGACGAGTGAGACCAAGGTTCTCCCACGCACGGATCGCCGATGGAGAAACGCCCACCATGCGAGCGACATCTCCGATTTTGAGGTAGAGTTTGGCGTGCTGCGGCATGATGCTGAAAAGAGACCGGCAATCGCTTGGTGCAGGCCTCAGGAGAGCCTATTTTCTCCTTGACAGGGGCAGGATGCTTCTCTAACCTTGCGCGATTATAGCAAGGTTTGCGAGGCCTGCAAGCCGATTCCGTATGGCTCAAAATTCTCCTCGTACTGGAGCTCCCATGTTCTCGTCGTTGCGGCGCCCGGCGACCCGCGGACTGGTCGTCGTCCTCCTCTGCCTCATCTGTTCCACGCTCATCTATGCCCAAAGCACCGGTGGACGCATTCTCGGTCGAGTTTCCGATCCTTCTGGTGCTGTGCTAGCACGCGCGAACGTCACCGCGACGAATGATGCGACCGGGGTGAGCCGCACTTCTCAAAGCAATGAGAGCGGTGACTATGTTTTTCTGGAACTGCCGGTCGGCACCTACACGCTCACTTTCGATCTTGCAGGATTCAAGAAGAATGTTCGGAAGAACGTGACTCTTGACCTCAACCAAGTCATCACTCTCAACATGACGATGCAAATCGGCGAAGCGCGAGAGACGGTAGAGGTTACCTCGGAAGCCCCGCTCGTCGATACCACGACCACACAGCTAGGTGCGGTGGTCAATGACCGCGCAGTAAGTCAATTGCCGCTGAACGCTCGAGACACGTATCAATTCCTGCAGCTGCAACCGGGTGTGATGTCCACCGTTGGTTCGAGTAACTCTGTCGTGTATGGCAATGATCGAGCGGGCGCTGTTTCCGTGAATGGCGGCCGAGGCCGTGCCAACAACTTCAGTGTGAACGGCGGTGACGCCAACGATCAGTTTGTGAACCTGCCCACTGTGCAGCCGAGTCCTGACAGCATTGAAGAATTTCGCGTTCTGACCAATACGTTCGACGCGGAGTACGGACGGAACTCTGGCTCCGTGGTGAACGTGGTCACGAAGTCGGGTACGAACCAACTTCACGGCAATGTGTACGAGTTTTTCAGGAACACTGTCCTGAACGCGAACCCCTATTGTCTCTCGGCAAGCGAAGGTGTTCCCTGTGACAAGCCGAAATTTAATCAGAACCAGTTTGGTGGAACATTCGGCGGACCGATCAAGAAAGATCAGACATTCTTTTTCACTTCTTATGAGGGCAGACGAATTCGTCAGGGGATCCCGTCGCCATTGGTGTTTGTGCCGACCGCTGCGGAGCGGCCGAGTGCAACACAACCTTTTGCAGATTTTTCTGCTGAGTCACCATTCGGGGGAACGTTGAGCAGTGCGTACGCGTTAAATCAACGCCCTGGTTGCGCGGCTGCTGTACCAAGTTCAGTTTTGGTTGGTGGACAAATACCTGATGGTATCGATTACGGAAGCTTGTTTCCAGGCAACATCATTCCATTGGCTTGTCTGGACGCTACAGCGGTGGATTTGCTTCAGTATGTCCCACTGCCATCGAATAGCAGCGGCGTAATCGTCACAACACCTGTCCAACCAAACCGCGGAGATCAGTTCACGATAAAGCTCGATCACCGCCTCAACGATCATCAAAATCTCAGCTTTTATTACTACTTTGACGATCACCACGTGGTATCGCCTTTTGCTCAGTTCCAGGCAGCCGGTGCGAACGTACCTGGATTTGGATCGATCACCAACGAACGCTTCCAACAGTACAACATCAGTCACACGTGGACGATCAGCAACAGCACAGTGAATGAGTTTCGATTCAATTACAACCGGGAAGCGCAGCGGACTTTCCAGCATCCAACATTCACGACGACAGTACAAAACTCTTGTCCTCCTGCTCCGACGTGGCTCACGGATGTGACGGGCCCGGTTCCGTGTTTCTCAGATGGAACTCCTGAAAATACACTCGGAATTCACCCAAATCTTGGTCCTCAGCACGAAGGTCTTCCGTTCATACAGGTAAGCGGTGGATTTACGATTGGGAACAACGGTGAAGGCGAACTACCTCAAGTAGGAAATTCGTTCCAATGGTCCGACAACTTGAGCAAGATCGTGGGCAAGCATTCTCTCAAGTTCGGAGCTGACGTTCGACGTCAACGTTTTGACCAGACACTTTTTTTTGACGTCAACGGTGAGTTCTTCGTCGACGGTACTTCAACGAACACCACTGCTGGAGACACGGTATTTTCTGATTATCTTCTGGGTTTCCCCGGATCGTATGGACAAGGATCTGCACAGGTGGAAAATGTGCGCAGCACTGGCCTGTATCTATTCGCGCAGGACAGCTGGAAGGTCAAGCCGAATCTGACTCTGAATTACGGACTGCGCTGGGAACTCAATACTCCGATCGCGGACATCAGCAAGCACGTTCAAACCTTCCGACCGGGGCAGGTAAGCACTGTGTTCCCTTGTTTGGACACGGTCAATACCGACTGCTCATCCATGACTCCTGTTGGACTCGTTGTCCCGGGGGACAAAGGCATAACAAATGCGCTGACCCAAACCTACTTCAAAGCATTTGCTCCACGAGTCGGAATCTCGTGGAGTCCAGGTAGCTCCGGTAAGACCAGCATTAAAGCCGGGTGGGGGCTTTTCTACAATCCGATTGAACAGTTAGTTTTGGAACAGTTCAGTGCCGAGCCGCCGTTCGGGGGAAGCACGTTCCCGTTCAATACGCTGCTCAACGAACCATTTCTCGATCAGAGTGGTGAATTCTCTTACCCAAATCCTTTTGGTTTACCCGAACTCTCGGGTCACAATGGAATTCTGAACCCGCCGCGCGGACAGCCCGTGGACTGGGGCATGTTCCGGCCAATTCTTCTTTTCGGTCAGTTCCAGCCGAAAATGCGAAGCCAGTATTCAGCTCAATACAACCTGACCATTGAGCGCGAACTAGCTCGTGATCTTAAGCTACAAGTTGGTTATGTCGGATCGCAGGGTCACCGACTTCTGGCAACTCACGATATCAACTACGGCAATGCTCAAACTTGTATTGACCTGAATACGATTCTTGGCGATGGAAGCTGTGGACAATACTTTTCAGACAGCGTGTTCTTCATTGACCCCGGAACAGTGCTGCCAGTAGATCTGCACCTACCTTATGCTCAGAATCATTCCGTGATCCCGGCCGGCACAACGGTAGGACCGGATGGCATCACGCTGGTTGGATTGCGCAAATATTCATCCCCGCAATGTGATCCGATGACTGGGGTTGGCTGTCCGGCGGATGGCATCCCCGTTTTCAGCAGCATCTTTGCACAGGACACGATCGCCAATTCTGCCTACAACTCATTGCAGGCCTCTCTTGATAAGCGTTTCGCGCATGGCTTGCAATTCACTGCGGCTTACACGTTCAGCAAATCCTTCGATCAGGCTTCGAGTTTCGAAGGAATTCTGAATCCAATCGATCCTCGCATCAGCCGATCACTTTCGAACTTTGACGCGCGGCATCGCATCGTTTTGAGCTACTACTGGGAATTGCCCTTTCGCAAACGCGACGGCTTTGCAGGGAAAATGTTGAATGGATGGGCGCTCTCTGGAATTACGACTTTCCAGACCGGTTTCCCAATTCGTATTCAATCGTTGGCAGACAATGAACTGATGTACAGCTTCGATTTCGAATTGCCCGGCGAACCAAACCAGATTGCGCCGTTTCGAACGATGAAGCCTCAGGATAATGGTAACTACTTCTTCGATCCGAACAGCTTCACCGAGAACGCTTCAGATAACACTGCACCGGCCTGCACGGATCAAAAAGTGTACAACTGCTACGATCCGACGCTCTTCGGCAGCCTCGGTAATGCAAAGCGCACAATCTGTTGCGGACCGCACATCAGCAACACCGACTTTGCGATCCTCAAAACCATCGCGTTCTCGGAAACGAAGCGCATTGATTTCCGGGCTGAGTTCTTCAACCTCTTCAATCATGCTCAGTTCTATACGCCGGATGGAAATACTTCCGATGGCACGCAATTTGGGCAGGTAACGCAGGTCCGTGACCCGCGTCTAGTACAATTTGCATTGAAGTTCTTCTTTTAGCTGAAGGTCTGGACGTCTCACGCGAGGCGTCCGGATCAATCTAATGGCCTCCGCGGCCTGAGTATTCCTGGAGATTCCAGATGTATCCCGAACTGCAGAAAGAGCTCGATCTTTTCGAGCGTCGTACGCCGAAGTCCGCCGAAGCTCACAAGAAAAACCTTAAACGCTTGCCGCTGGGGGTGGCCAGCAACTATCGGGCATATGATCCCTACCCGATTTTTGTGGCCGAAGCCTCAGGCAGCAAATTCCGTGATTTGGACGGGAACGAGTACATCGACCACAACTTGTGCTTTGGCACGCTGATGGCCGGCCACTCTCATCCTGCTGTGGTCAAGGCTGTGCAGGACCGATTGACCAAGGGTACTGCCTACGGCATGCCGCACAACATGGAATGGGAATTGGCGGAGGAAATCTGCACGCGCTTTCCGGTGGAAATGTGCCGCTTCGCATCCTCCGGTACAGAAGCAACCATGCATTCAGTGCGGTTAGCCCGCGCTGCTACTGGACGCGACAAGATCATCAAATTTGAGGGTGGCTACCACGGCCTGCACGATGCTGCTCTTGTCAGCGTAAAACCCCATCCGCCGAAGGACGATTTCGGAGACATCAAGAATCCGAAGCCAGTGCCCGGAGGAGTCGGAGTTCCTAAAGCCGGCGTTGCTAATGTGCTGATTGCCACGTTCAACGATCTCGAGACAGTAGAACGTAGATTTAAGGAGAACCCGAACGAGGTTGCAGCGATCATTCTCGAGCCCATCATGATGAACGTAGGGCTCTGCATGCCGCAGCCTGGATTTATCCAGGGCCTGCGTGATCTCTGCGACAAGTACGGCGCTCTGCTGATCTTCGACGAAGTGAAAACCGGAGCCAAGCTCTGTTGGGGCGGCGCCTCCGAATATTTCGGGGTTAAGCCTGACATGATCTGCTTAGCCAAGTCGATTGGCGGGGGACTGCCTCTCGGTGCATTTGGCACGCATAAACGTGTCATGGACCTGATCTCGGATCACAAAGTGTTTCATGGCGGCACCTACAACACGAACCCACTTTCCATGGCTGCCGGACTAGCGACTTTCCGCGAAGTCCTCACACGCGAGAACTATGCTCACGTAGAAAAAGTGAGCAAGAAGCTCGTCGACGGTTATCGACGCATCATCGATAAAGTCGGATTGCAGGGTTACGTCGCTTTTGCTGGTGCGAATGGTGCGCTTATGTTTGCCCCCAACGAGATTCGTAATTACCGCGATTGGCTCGGGGTTGATACGGATCTTTGGCGGCACTACTGGTTTGGGATGGTGAACCGCGGAGTGATGGCACAACCCTACTGGTGGGACGAGCAGTGGACCATGTCGGTGCAGCATACCGAAGCAGACATAGACAAGCATTTGTCGGCGCTCGAGGATTTAGCCCCGGCATTGGCAAAGGCGCAACAGGAGCACGGAAAAACAGCCTTGGTAGCGCATTAAGGAACGACCCGGAAGCGGATCATCCGCTTCCGGACTTTTCATCTTGTAACCCGTCGTTCACGGAGTCGCCCTGTCCACTAGTAACAATCCCGAAGCTCCGCATCTGAAGCGCGTTCTCGGTCGCTTCGACCTCGTACTTCTTTTTGTAGTCGCCGTTTTTAATCTCAACGTCGTGCCCTCGATTGCGGCCAATGGTGGGGTCACTGTCTGGCTGTGGATTGTGTCGCTGCTGCTTTTCTTCTGGCCGCAGGGAATCGCCGTTATCGAACTCGCTCATAGATATCCTGGCGAGGGAGGGGTCTATCTGTGGGCCAAAGAAGTATTCGGAGACTTTCACGGATTTCTCTCGGGATGGTGCTACTGGACGAACAACATGTTGTACGTCCCGACGGTGATGCTTTATTTCGTAGGCGTGTCCGTGTTTGCGATGGGGTCGACTCACGCCGCGCTGGCGGATAACAAGCTGTTCGCCATGAGCACGTCCATCGGGCTCCTTCTCATCCTTACGGTGCTCAACATTGTTGGCCTCGGAGTAGGGAAGTGGCTCAATAACCTGGGGGCGATTGGAACTTTCGTTGCGGCCGCAGTGCTCATCTTGCTCGGCCTGACCATCTGGCTACGATTCGGAACTACGATCACGTCCAGCGAATTTCGGATCCCTGCCGATCCACGTTTCGTCTTGAATTCTTTTGGAGTGATTTGTTTTGGTCTCGTGGGATTGGAACTCGCCTCCATTATGGGCGATGAGATCCGCGACCCGGCGCGCACCCTTCCGGGTGCAGTCGCATGGGGCGGCATTCTTTCCGGCGCTCTTTACATCGGTGCGACGCTAACGCTCCTGATTGCGGTTGGAAAGAACGACATCAGCGTTTTGCAAGGCATCGTGCAGGCAGTCAGTCACATGGCACAGGAAGTCGGAGTGACCTGGCTTATAGCGCCATTCGCGCTGATGCTGAGTCTTTCGATTGCTGGTATAGGCTCTGCCTGGATGGGCGGTTCTGCCCGAATCCCATTTGTGGCTGGACTCGATTCCTATATGCCGCCGTGGTTGGGGAAGATCCACTCCAGGTACGCCACTCCCTATGCTGCGCTCATCGTGCAGGCATTCGTATCCCTGGTTTTGATCGTGATCAATTTCACCGCTTCGGGCGGTGTTCAAGAAGCGTTCCAAACGATGTTGTCGCTGGCTGTCGTGCTTCAGCTCGTGCCCTTCCTGTACGTATTTGCTGCGTTGGTGAAATTTGCTTGGAAAGAGCACGTTCGACAGGGGCGTTACGGCAGAGGCGTGTTGATGTTCGCTGGAGTGAGTGGATTCTTAACAACGAGTTTGGGTATTGCTTTAGCATTTTTCCCGGCGAAACAGATCACGTCTCTGTGGAAGTACGAAGTCAAGATGGTGGGGTTCACAATCGTGTTCATTGCGTTGGCGGCTTTTTTCTTTTTTGTGTATGGCCGTTTGAAGAATCCACGGCAGGCGAACGCTAACGTGGAAGTTGCGAGATCGCTCTAGGAGCTTTGGTCAACCCTAAGGCGCTCTTTCAGCGTAGATTGACTTTATAAGGATCTTGGAGGCTCTTATGCCAGGTGGAGTTAAGACCGACGTCCGCACTTATCAAATGTATATCAATGGCGAGTTCGTCGAGAGTGCCGGCAAGAAAATGTTCGACGTCTACGATCCGTCGAGTGAGGAAGTGATTGCGCAGGTTCCAGACGCCCAAGCGGAAGACGTAAATCGTGCGGTCGCGGCTGCGAAAGCCGCATTCGAAGAAGGTCCATGGACCACGACAACACCGGTCGAGCGAGGACGTGTACTGAATCGTCTTGCAGACAAGATCCGACAGAACCAGCCTATGCTTGCGGAAATCGAATGCCGCAATTCGGGAAAGCCGATCGTTGAAGCGGAATACGACATTGGCGATGCGGCGACATGCTTCGAATATTACGGTGGCCTTGCCAACAAGGTGGTGGGTTACGTCAACCCGGTTCCGGATAACGCTCTTAGCCTTTCAATGAAAGAACCGGTTGGTGTGGCCGGCCAGATCATTCCGTGGAACTACCCCCTTCTTATGGCGGCATGGAAGTTGGCGCCTGCGATCGCTGCGGGATGCACATGCGTCATTAAGCCCGCTGAACAGACTCCATTAACTTTACTTGAGGTCGCACGCTGGTTCGAAGAAGTGGGGTTGCCGAAAGGCGTTGTGAACGTGGTCACAGGGTTCGGCGAAAGTTGTGGTTCTCCAATCGTGAAGCACCCTGATGTAAGCAAAGTGGCCTTCACCGGCTCAGCCGCAGTCGGGAAGATCATCGTGAAAGAAGCGGCCGACACGATTAAGCGCGTGACGCTGGAACTAGGTGGGAAATCTCCCAACATCTTTTTTGCGGACGCCGATTTCGAAGCAGCGATCGATGGCGCTCTGTTTGGCGTTTTCATCAATCAGGGAGAGGTCTGCTCGGCAGGAAGCAGAATTTTGGTTCAAAAATCTATTTATAAGAAATTCGTTGATGCCATGGCGGAGAAGGCCAAGAAAATTCATCTTGGGCCACCACTCGATCGCGACACGAAGATGGGAGCGCTCGTCAGCAAAGAACAATATGATCGCGTGCTCTCCTACTTAGATGTCGGGAAAAAGGAGGCTAAAGTCGCTTCTGGTGGTGGACGTGCCGAGAAATTTGCCAAAGGCTATTACGTGCAACCCACGATCTTTTATGACGTGGACAACAGCGCTCGAATTGCGCGCGAAGAAATTTTTGGCCCAGTCGCCGCTGTGATCCCATTCGAAGATGAGAAGGACGCGCTCAAGATCGCCAACGACTCGCCTTACGGGTTGGCCGCGGCAGTCTGGACGCGGGACATATTCAAAGCGATGCGCACTGTGAAGTCGCTTCGAGCAGGCATCGTCTGGGTCAATCACATGCAACCCACTTACGTGGAAGCGCCATGGGGTGGCTATAAACAGTCCGGTTTCGGCCGTGAATTGGGTCCTTGGGGTATCGAAGAGTACCTGGAAACAAAGCAGGTGCACATCAATCTGAACGAAGCGCCGATTGGCTGGTACTAAAAAGCAGTTCCCAGTTCTTAGTAGTCGGTTCTCAGCAAAAACCCGGCAGCGCGGGCAAAACTGAGAACTCACTAAGAACTGAGAAATGAGAACTTAGACTCTTATGTCATCAATCCAACTCCGCACGTCTATTCCCGGTCCTCGATCGCAAGCCTTGATGCAGCGTCGCGAGAAAGCTGTCGTGCGCGCGGCGTATCACGCAACGCCAGTTTTCGTTGCGAAGGGCGAGGGCGCTGTGATTGAAGATGTCGACGGGAACCGCCTGCTCGACTTCTCCGGCGGTATTGGTTGCCTGAACACAGGACATCGGGCTCCCAGCGTGGTGGAAGCGGTTCGTCGACAGCTCGATCAGTTTTTGCACACCAGTTTCAACGTTTTGCCTTATGAGAGTTATGTCGCTGTCTGTGAGCGCCTCAATGCACTCACACCGGGAAAGTTCCGCAAGAAGACTCTACTCGTCAACACGGGGGCTGAAGCCACAGAGAATGCCATAAAGATTGCTCGTGCCTACACCAAACGTCCCGCTGTCATCTCGTTTGAGGATGCATTCCATGGGCGGACGTACATGGCCATGGCTATGACGAGCAAGACTCATCCGTACAAGGCTGGCTTCGAACCCTTTCCCACCGAGGTGTATCGCGTTCCTTATGCATACTGCTATCGGTGCTCGTATTCGAAAACTTATCCTTCGTGCGAGGTATATTGCGCCCACCACATCGAAGATACTTTCAAGCGGGTAGTGGCTGCTGAAACGGTTGCCGCAGTAATCGTCGAACCGATTCTTGGCGAGGGTGGTTTTGTCACCCCGCCACCTGAATTCTTCCCGATCCTCACTGAGATCTGCCGGAAGTACAACATCCTAGTGATTGCAGACGAAGTACAAACCGGATTTTGCCGCACGGGAACTTTATTCGCTTGCGAACAATTAGGGCTGGAACCCGATCTCATCACGATGGCGAAGTCGTTGACTGGCGGCTTGCCAATGGCTGCGGTGACTGGACGGGCCGAAATCATGGATACTCCGGCTTCCGGACAACTGGGAGGCACGTTCAGCGGAAATCCAGCGTCGTGTGCTGCAGCGTTAGCGGTACTCGACACGATCGAGAAAGACAACCTCAACGCCAGGGCCAATGCTTTGGGCGAACGTTTCCGCAAACGTGCCCACAAATGGCAAGAGCAGTGGGAACTCGTCGGAGACGTTCGTGGCCTAGGCGCAATGCAAGCAATGGAACTCGTGCGTTCCAGGACAACTCGTGAGCCTGCCGATGATGAGACCAAGCAAGTGGCACAATACTGTTACGAGCACGGACTAGTGCTGATCACAGCAGGATCCTACGGCAATGTGATCCGCTTATTGATGCCGCTGGTCGTTACAGACGCCCAGATGGATGAAGCATTGGATGTGCTCGAGGGCGCTCTTGCCAGCGTTACAGAAAAGAAAGGCGCGCTCGCAGCCGTGTAACACAGACTTTTTGCATCGCCCCACTAGCGTCCACATGCAGTGCGGAGGATTTCGATCTCCCAGCCGCAGGCTGTAACAAGACCTCGCCAGAAAGAAGGGTAACAGGATGACTGTCGCCGCAGCTACCGCAACCAAAGTTCCTCAGTTCATCAATGGGCAGTGGGTCGAGTCCAATGCGAACGAGTGGCAAGACGTTGTAAATCCCGCTACGGGAGAAGTGCTTGCCAGTGTCCCACTGGCTAATCCCACGGAAGTGACGCATGCGATTGAAGCAGCAGCGGCCGCTTATCCCGAATGGCGCCGCACTCCAGCCGAAGACAGAATTCAACCTCTGTTCAAGCTCAAGCAGCTACTCGAAGACCACCTCGACGAGATCGCACGCACCATCACTGTCGAAAACGGAAAGACCTTTACCGAAGCGAAAGCCGAGATGCGCCGCGCCATCGAGAACGTGGAAGTCGCCTGCGGGATTCCCACGATGATGCAAGGCTACAATCTTGAGGATGTGGCCCGCGGCATCGATGAGATGATGATCCGCCAGCCGCTCGGAGTCGTGGCAGCCATTGTGCCCTTCAATTTCCCGGGCATGATTCCTTTCTGGTTTCTACCTTATGCCATTGCTTGCGGAAACACGCTGATCATTAAACCCTCAGAGCGCGTCCCGCTTACCATGAAGTATGCCTTCGAGTTGCTCGAGAAGGCAGGAATCCCCAAGGGTGTCGTTAATCTTGTGAATGGCAGTAAGGCCGCTGTCGATACCCTCCTCGATCATCCGCAAGTCCGTGCCATCAGCTTCGTGGGATCGACACCGGTAGCGAAATACATCTATGCGCGCGCTGGCGCGAATGGAAAGCGCGCCCAATGCCAAGGTGGGGCCAAGAACCATGTCATCGTATTACCCGATGCCGACATGGATATGGCGACTCAGATCATCTCCGATAGCGCTTTCGGCTGCGCTGGGCAGAGATGCCTCGCGGTGTCTGTTGCCGTCACGGTAGGTGAAGCGCAAAAGACGTTCCGGGATTCAATCGCTGATGCCGCGTCCAAGCTCCGGGTTGGGAACGGTCTTGAAGATGGTGTGCAGATGGGACCGGTCATCACTTTTCAAAGCAAAAACCGCATTGAGCAACTGATCGGCACTGGCCAAGAACAGGGTGCAAAAGTTCTCCTGGACGGCCGCCAAGCGCGGATCCAGAAGCATGAGACTGGAAACTTCGTGAAGCCGACAGTTCTCGATGGCCTTCCCGCGTCTAGCGATCTCGTTGATACCGAGATTTTCGGGCCGGTTCTAAGCCTTGTGCATGCAGAGAGCATCGACGAAGCGCTAGCCTTTCTAAGCCGTAGCGCCTATGGCAATCAAGCCTCACTTTTTACCTCGAGCGGCTCCGCTGCTCGACGATTCCGCTATGAGGCGCCTGCAGGCAACATAGGCATCAATATCGGAGTGGCTGCGCCCATGGCATATTTTCCGTTCAGTGGATGGAAGGACAGCTTTTTCGGCATCATGCACGCCCAAGGCAGCGATGCCATCGAGTTCTACACTGAGAAAAAAATTGTCGTCGAACGTTGGGCCAAAGAGCATTCGCGCAAGTTCTGACAGTTAAGAAGAGGATCCCATGACTACCGCAACCGACACTTCCACGATGACCGGCCAAGAGATCGTTGACCTTACCCGCAAACACACCTTATTCGAGTGGTCTGCGCAATCCAAGGTTGATCCCATTCCAGTCGCACGCGCCAAGGGTATTTATTTCTGGACGCCGGAAGGGAAGCGCTTCATCGATTTCAATAGTCAGTTGATGTCGGTCAATATCGGCCATGGTGATGAGAGGGTTATCAATGCGATTGCCGAACAGGCTCAGACCCTCTGCTACGCGAACCCGTTTATGGCGACGGAGCCTCGCGCGCGTCTCGGCGCAAAGCTTGCCGAAATTACTCCCGGTGACATTGATACATTTTTCTTCACTAATGGCGGAGCCGAAGCGAATGAGAACGCAATCAAGATCGCACGTTTTTTCACGGGTCGGCACAAGATCATGGCTCGCTATCGTTCCTACCACGGAGCGACCGCAGGTTCGATCAGCCTTACTGGTGATCCGCGGCGGTGGGCTGCAGAACCTGGTATTCCCGGAGTCGTACGAGTTCTAGACCCTTATCACGGGATCGAGCGCGGCTGGGAGTCAGCCGAGACTTCACTAGCGATGATCGAGGAAGTCATGCAGCTCGAAGGTCCGCAGAATATTGCCGCGTTCATATTGGAGTCCGTAGTAGGCACGAACGGTATCCTTGTTCCGCCCGGTGGTTATATGCAGGGTGTTCGTGCTCTATGCGACAAGTACGGCATTCTGATGATTGCCGATGAGGTTATGGCAGGCTTTGGCCGTACAGGCGAGTGGTTTGCTATTGACCACTGGAAAGTGGTTCCCGACCTCATTTGCATGGCGAAGGGATTGACTTCCAGTTATCTGCCACTTGGTGCGGTTGGCATGCGTCATCACATCGCTAAGCATTTTGCGGACAAGGTTTTCTACGGCGGATTGACCTATAACTCCCATCCCATGGGATGCGCAGCAGCACTCGCAACCATTCGTGTGTACGAAGATGACAACTTGCTCGAGAATGCCCGCAAGATGGGCGACGTCATGAAAGAACTCGGCGTAGAGCTCCAAAAGAAGCATCCGTCCGTAGGCGCAGTTCGTTCGATAGGCTTGTTCGGAATTGTGGAACTTATCCGCGATCGCAAAACGAAGCAGCCAATGGCGCCCTTCAACGGAACATCAGACGAGATGGTCGCCTTGGGAAAGTTCTTCCGCGAAAACGGGCTTTATACGCTGGTGCGTTGGAACACTTTCTACACAAACCCACCGCTTTGCATAAATGAACAGCAATTGAGCGAGGCTTTTGCGATCATCGATAAAGGTCTGGAGATCACTGATCGAGCAGTGGAATAACCTGAGTTCGTCCTGACCTGGTGGAAATGTGACCTTCGTTTATTTCTCCAGGCGATTGTATTTCTTCAGCACTTCCCGCAATTTCTGGTGGGGAAGAGCAATCACCTTCCGATCGTTCACGCCGGTCATTGTTTCGGCTGCCACCATGGCGTTGACAATAGCCTCCTCCGTCGCGCGCACGGTCGCCAGGAATATCGGATCGAGACGGTCATTCGGGAACATTGTCACACTCTTAATTTCTTTCGACGATGAGACACCTGGATTGGCCGTCGAAAAAGCAATGAAGATATCGCCCGATCCGTTGCCGGAGTAGCTCCCATCGCGTCCCAGACCAAGAGAGATTTTTTTAGCGATGCGTTTCAGCTGAGTCGGAATCAGCGGCGCATCTGTCGCTACCACAATGATGATTGAGCCAACATCATCGTCGCGGATCTTTCCCTCCTGAATTTCCCGCCCCACGGGCACACCTGCAATGCGAAGCTCATCGCGTGACCCGTAATTACATTGCACGAGCACGCCCACGGTGTATCCACCTTCTTTTGGATCGAGCACGCGCGATGAGGTTCCAATACCCCCTTTGAACTCGTTACAGATCATGCCTGTGCCGCCACCAACATTCCCCTCTTCCACAGGGCCGCCGTGAGCCGTGTCCAGGGCGCGAAATGCGTGTTCGGGTTTTACGTGGAAGCCATTTATATCGTTCAGGTAACCATCCCAAGTCTCGGCGACAACGGGCAATGACCACCAATATCCTTCGGAATCTGGTGTGCCTTTCTTAACGCGCCAGGCGATCACTGCGTCGCGGACTACGCCTACGCTATGTGTGTTCGTAATCATCACGGGGCCATCGAGAAACCCCGAATCATCTAGCCATGTAGTACCGGTCATTTCTCCATTGCCATTCAGAGTGAACCAGGCCGCGAAAACAGGATCATTCGAATTTCTTCCCCGAGGGAGGATTGCTGTCACGCCGGTACGCACGGGGCCCTTCCCAACCTCCAACTTACCCTGACCAGAAATCAGCGTCGTGTGTCCCACTTCCACTCCCTTAACGTCTGTGATCGCGTTAAGAGGTCCGGCTTTTCCATCGAAGGGAATGCCAAGATCGCGGGCTCGCGGCTTTGTTTGTGCGTTAAGTCCGGTGCTGACAGCGATGATCAGGCTAACTACTGCAAGACGCAGCATGCGCATGTATCCGGTCTCCGTTGTAAGCAAGTTGGGAAGTATAAACCATCAATTTCGCTGAAATGCGATCACGCGAACAGATCTGTAGTCGGCATACACAACAAGTCACGAAAAGTAACGCTTAGTAATCAGACGGTCGTGCCATTGTGACTAGGAGACAACTGACCAACACTATTCATGGAACCGCCACGAGGTAAGTCTTAATGCCGTATCCCTATCGCAGCCGAACCGCGTCGTTTCAGCGCACGGCTTCACTAGTTTTAGCCGGTGGATGGATTCTTTTATTTTGTGTTTGTGCCGTCTACCTCATCATTGGGAAACAGGGCGCCGATTTCGCACAATGGCTCGGAATTCACTAGCTGACTACCTCTCTTCCTTAAAGAAATCCGCACACAGGCGCACGCCTCAAGTTGATGCGCTTTAAAGAGCGCGGCTGGTTTACAATTTCTCGCACACTAGCTAGAGGCGACGCATGGATAACTGGAAACGTGGAGTGCTGGCGGCTTCGACGGCGAGCGCCGTGATTTTCTTGATGAAGAAAAGACACTCGGCGAGCGTTTTGGCAGCAGGAATCAGCCTGGCTGTTCTCGCGTCGGAATATCCTGAGGTGTTTCGCAAAATCCGAGACGACTTGCCCTACTACTTTGAGCGCGGCACACGCGTGTTCGAACTTGCTTCGAAAGTCGGAGAGCGCCTCGCGGTTCAAACGAAGAATCGGGGGCGGGACATCCTCGATGAGTTCTATACGTAGATCACTCAATCCCTAATTGCCGCCTCGCATCTGGGCTCAAACGATCCGGGGTCCAAGGCGGACTCCAGACCACGTTAACCGTGACATCTTGTATCCCCGGAAGTTGCTGCAATCTGTTCTTCACTTGGGCGCTGATGTTAACGTGCTCGGGACAACCCTGGGCAGTTAAGGTCATCTCAACGGCGACATTTTGCTGGTCGCCGGCAGGCTCCAGTCGAACGCCGTAGATGAGTCCGAGGTCAACAATATTGACGGGAATCTCGGGATCGTAACATTGCTTAAGGGCGTCCAGGATTTCTTGTTCGGTGACCGGCATACGAGCTCCTAGCCTGCTTTTTTGAGCTGAATTGAGTTTACCTGAGAAAGGGAAGCCGCTGCATTGCTGCGGCATGACAACCAGCATGGAGAGTGACACCAAGAGGAAGATTCAGCTATTTCTCGCTGCCGCGATCGCAATCGCGGCATTGCGGGCCGCTTACATATTTTATGAGCGACGGTCGGAGGAGAAGCAAAATGCTCAGCCGAAGCAGGATGCGCCGCTTATGGCTGATTACTACATCACGCCTCGGAAACTGCGACCGTATGACTTAAAGTCCGCAAAAGGATTAGCAAGCCAGCCCGTATGGGTGAAAGAGGGTTATAAGTACTCCTTCTATCCGTATGACGTAGTCAGAAAGCGGACTGACTTCTCGCACGAGGCCGGCACTCTGGGGCCGATCGAAAAGCTTCAAATCACAGACGTCGTGACGGATGTTGCTCCTAGCGCTGCTGGTCAGCGCCAATTGATGGCCCTCTTTGAAAAAAATGCAAAGACGTATGCGGTGCCCATTGGGTCCGTTAAGGGCGATAACTATCAAATTTATTCTGACGAGATCTTCTACATCCAGGACCCTCACGAACTATATAAACACTGGACTTCAGATGTTTGGCAATCAATAGAGCGACATGAAGTGCAGCAAGGCATGAACGAACTGCAGGCCGACTTTGCGATCGGCATGGGAATGCCGCAGACTTCCACGGATTCGGCCACTAAAACCGTGCGATACCCGAATGACGGAAAGCCACTTATCGTAATTTATCGAAATGGAAAAGCGGCAGATGTGAAGCCAGAAGCATAAAGGAAACCAGCCGCGCAATTAGAGTCTTTACCTGATCCTCCAGCTTCTACTCAGGATTTAGAGTTTATCCGACGGAGGTTCAACATGAAATTCGCAGTTTTGTTGGCGGTTCTTTGCATGCTGTTTGTAGGTGTTGGTCAGCTAGCTGCTCAGGATGATGCGAAAACCGCGGCGAAGACGCGGACTCTTACTGGTTGCCTGTCGCAAGGCGATGATGCTCATGAATTCCATTTGACCGCAGAGGGAGCAAGATGGGATCTCAAGAGCGACAACGTGAAGCTGGCGGAACATGTCGGTCACACGGTGAAGGTCACGGGCGTAGTTTCGAATGCAACCGCTCATGGCGTGAAAGAGGCTGTGAAGACGGGTGTTGATAGCAAGTCGAAGGAAACTGGCGATCTGAGAGTTACGGACCTTACTATGGTCAGCGATAGTTGCAAATAGTTTGATGGTTCGAAGGGCGCATTGCCAAATGCGCCTTTTTCTTCTCCTCACCACTCACTTCAGTCGCGGTGAATTCGAATCTGCCGCTTTTTGATCATCGGCGTGAATGATGCCATCCTCCTCCGCATAGAACGAGCGATGATTCTCATCCATTTGCTTCGGAGTAGCGGTCAGGATGTACCCATCTTTATGACTTCGGAATCCGATTGTGTAGTCGCCGCGATCTGTTGAACGAGCCATCCTTTTGGTAAAGGATTCCGTTCCCCCAAGCTCAACCAGTGAAGCTGCGTATTTGTCGTGCCGTTTCTTGTAGGTCTTTTGGGCTCGGATCACGACTCGCATGTAGCCTAAGGCTTGCGCCTCCGAATCAGAATGAGCGGGATCGCCCGGAAACTTGGGCTGGTAGGCGGGTTGGGTTTGAGCGGGTAAAAGGATCCCGCACGCCAGAAAGGCTGCAACAATCAGCGAAAAAGCACGCAGGTGGCCATTTCTCAACATTTTAGTTCGTACCTCTTCATGTACAAGGGGGTTACTGGCGTAATTGGTCAATCGTTACCTTTCCTTTGCATCAAGGGCCGTTCTCGTTATGCTTGCTTCCAGGAACATCCTACCAAGGATACTTATGAAAGCTGCAACTGCGAAAAAGCCGGTCATCCGGATTGCTGTAGTTGAAAGCGACCCCTTACGATTCGTGGGCTTCCGCGCCCTGTTCGATTCCGAATCCGACTTCGAGTTGATCTCGGCCTCACTGCCCGATATCAGTACACAGCAGGGAACTGACCTGATACTGCTGGGCAACCGGAGCGGCCAGAATCTTTTCGACGTTATGGCCAGTCTTAAGGCGGTCCGCCCGGATCTGCGAATTATCGTCACAGGCTCGGGCATGGACGAAGAGACTATTCTCAAAGCGATCGCTTCCGGCGCTAAGGGCTACGTCGATGAAGCGGCCACACCAGCGGAATTTGTGCAGGCCATTCGAATCGTCCACCAAGGCTCGGTCTGGGCTCCCCGGCGCGTACTGTCTCTCTTCATCGAGCGCGTGACGGCGTCTCCCGGCAGGATTTTCCCCGCCGGTCGAGTGACGTTTACTGACCGCGAAAAAGAGGTTCTCGAGATGCTCGTGGCTGGTCGTTCCAACAAGGAGATTGGCGCGGCTCTTGGGATTGAGGAGCGCACCGTAAAAGCGCACGTTGCGAAATTGATGCGCAAAGTTGGCGTACAGAATCGAATTGCGCTTTCCGTACACGCCATCACGCATTCGCTTGTAACCGCCAAGTAGGGTAACTCGAGTAGGATTACCAGAGGACATGGTCCCCTCGTAATCTTGTTGGGAATTGGACACGGACGCATACTGCGTTCACCTACCACAGAACCTGGGAGACGGGGTTGGGAGTGGAGATTAGGGTCGCCACTGTCAGCCCCGATTTTTTTGTCCTTTCCGCCTCCAATCACCAACTTCCGTTAAAATCATCACTCTTCCACTCCCAGTACCTGAGGTGTAAATGAAAAAACTAATTTTGGTGTTGGCAGTACTGGCTTTGAGCGCGGTAGCCCCTGCCGCGGATGAAGCTAAAGATGAAAGCAAAGCAGCGGATCGTATTAAGGCAGCAGGAACTGTGCTCGATGAGATTCAAGCTGCGCCGGACCAGGGTATTCCGGAAGAAGTGCTTGGGTCGGCAGAATGCGTTGCTGTAGTTCCCTCAATGCTTAAGGCCGGTTTCATTGTAGGTGCCCGTTACGGGCGGGGCGTCGCCAGCTGTCGCACTGAGAAAGGTTGGAGCGCGCCGGCATTCTTCATGGTTGGAGGTGGCAGCTTCGGTCTACAGATTGGCGGTCAAGCAGTCGACCTGGTTATGCTGATCATGAATAAGGATGGTATGAAGAACTTGCTTTCCAGTAAGTTCAAGCTGGGTGCCGATGCCAGCGCTGCTGCGGGTCCAGTCGGCCGTCATGCGTCTGCCGACACAGACTGGAAGTTGAAAGCACAGGTGCTCACCTATTCCCGATCCCGTGGCCTGTTTGCTGGTCTGGAACTAAACGGCGCTGTTATCAAGCAGGATAAGGACAGCACACGTGAGTTTTACGGTCGTATGGTCCCTTTCCGAACGTCATTGACGGGAAACATCGAAGCTCCCCCTGGGTCCGGACCGTTCCTTAGTACGCTTGCCCATTGGGCTCAGTCGGCAGCCAAGAAGTAACCGATCATCGAGGGGTACGGCCATCCCGTACCCTGTCTTGGTTCCGGACGCTCTCCGTGTTAGTTTTCCTTCCGCCAGATGCGCGAGAAACTCGAGTACGCACTCGTGTGGCTTGTGGTTAAAGGGATTGGCATTCTGCCGCGTCCTTTCGCCCGAGCGGTTGGGGTTTCCCTCGGCCAGTTCGTCTATCTCATCCACGGACGCTTGCGTCGGGTCGGAATGCACAATCTCGCGATGGCTCTGCCCGAGAAGTCGCGGCGAGAACACCGGAAGATCTTGCGCGGGGAATTCAGCTCCCTAGGGCGACAACTGGCAGAAGTGTGCCTTTTCCCTTCTTACACGAAAGAAAACCTGCGACAGGTCGTCGTTTACGACGGATTCGAAAATTTTGAGCGAGCCTTTAAAAGAGGCAAGGGAGTACTTTTCCTTACCGGTCACTTAGGTGCATGGGAGATTTCTGCATTTGCGCACTCGTTGGCTGGATATCCGCTGTCGATTGTGATGCGCTCTCTTGATAATCCACACGTCAATTCGCTGATTGAGCGTTACCGTACCATGCACGGCAACAAGACGATGGACAAGGGGGATTTTGTACGGGGTCTGCTGGCTGCGATGCGCGCGGGCCAGACCGTTGGCATCCTGATGGACACCAATATGACGCCACCTCAGGGCGTGTTCGTCAATTTCTTTGGCATTCCAGCGTGTACCGCAAGCGGATTAGCCCGTATTGCAATGCGAACGGATGCCGCTGTCGTACCGGGATTCACCGTTTGGGACTCGACGCTTCGCAAGTACCGTCTACGGTTCGACGCGGCGGTCGAGCTAGACCGCACAGGGGATGATGAGGCTGATGTGGTCACGAACACCGCGAAATTTACTCAAATCATCGAGGAGTATGTTCGCCGGTATCCCGACCAGTGGCTGTGGGTTCATCGCCGATGGAAGACACGGCCCGAAGGTCAGCCACCGCTCTACTGAAAAGCCTCAAAGAATGTTCACCGCTCTCGCTGCGAGCAAGACAAGGATTGTGAGCGAGATTGAGGCCTGAACCATCATCAAAACCTTGCCCCAGCGTGAAAGAGCAGCGGTGTCGGTAGGAGAAAGAGCCGTGCTGGTGTTGAAGGCAAGAAACAAGTAATCCACGAAATGCGGTGTCCAATTCCGGCGAGTGGGCCCTTCGAAATTCATCTGCGGGAAGAGGAAAGCACCTTCTTTGTGGGAAAGAAGCTTGTCACGAGCGTGTGGTCCTCCCGCATCTAGCCGCCAATACCAAAGCGCAAAGACCAAAATGTTGGTAACCCACAAAGCACCTGCTGAACGAAGCAGTGTCTTGGGCTCAATGTTGTGCTTCGAAATTGCATCAATCAAAAGGCTCAAGGACCAGACCAAAGCAATTGTTAAGATCGTGCTGGCTGCGTAGCCAAGCAACTTATCAATGCGATGTTGTCCAGCTCGATGTGAAATAAAGGCGGAAATGACGACGACTAGCATGAGAAATAGCAATAACCAGTCCGGCCCCAGCGAAAGATAATTTGGCAAAGCCGCATAAAGCAGCCCTGCAGACAACATCGCCGTCATGGCAAACCATCTTGGCTCCGAGACCGCCTTTTCTTCCGGGGCACGCTGATTTGGCACGAGGACAGCATAGAGCAGAGCGGATATTGGACGCCAGCTGAAGTTATCCCGCATCAGAACCAGTCGCTGCGGTAGGCGATCCACCACGATAGGACGATGATCGGAATGGTCGCACCCAGAGCCCACCAGATCGGGAGCACAATATCCGCGAGCAATCCCAGAACGATGAATACCATCCAGAAAATGCGGCGTTCCATGGCCGCATTGTAGACCTGCTTTTCTTCCTAAGCCGAGGCTGCTATACCAGTGCGCATGGCCCGAAAGCTACGAGAAGTGGCAGAGCATCTTGGTGTGCACCTGGTCGGTGATCCTGAGGCGTTGATTACTGGGGTTGCAAGCTCCACCAACGCAATCGATACAGACCTGGTATTCGTAGAGGAGAGCAGGCATTTTCAGCAGGCTTTGGATTCCAAAGCGGCCGCTGTCATCGCTGGTAAATTCGCTCTAACGGCAAGTTGCGAGAAATCGCTGCTCATATCCGATCACCCAAAGCTCACTTTCGCTCGAGCTTCCCGCTTTCTGAGCGTAAGCGGCGAACAGACGTCGGGGATTGATCCTTCCGCCATCGTCCATGCGACGGTCAAGATGGGAATAGGCGTGGTGATTGAAGAGCGAGTAGTTTTGCAGGAGGGCATCAAGATTGGTGACTTCAGTTCAATCGGAGCGGGTTGCGTGATTGGCCGTGGTGCTTCGATTGGTCGTGGCTGCAAGCTCTATCCAAACATCACGATTTATCCTGGAACGCGATTAGGTGATCGAGTGATTGTCCATGCCGGAGCAGTGCTGGGCAGCGATGGGTTCGGTTATGTTCGTGATGAGATGACCGGCCAATACGAGCAGTTCCCGCAGGTCGGAGTGCTAGAGATCGAAAATGATGTTGAGATCGGTGCGAATGCTACTGTCGATCGGGGTGCGCTCGAAGAAACGCGAATTCGACGTGGCACGAAAATTGACAACCTGGTGCATGTTGGCCATAACGTTCGCGTAGGCGCAGACGTGGTGATTGCTGCTCAGACGGGGATCTCTGGGAGCGCAGTGATCGAAGACAATGTTATCGTCGGCGGACAAGTTGGCATTGCTGATCACGTTCGGATTGAACAGGGCGCCATCCTTGGGGCACAGAGCGGCATACCATCCAACAAGGTGATCCGTGGTAAGGGCGTTGTGTTTTGGGGAACGCCAGCTCGCCCGATTCGCCAATATCTGAAAGAACTCGCAGTCCTCGCAAGAATGGCGAAAAAAGACTAATGGCTGTCGTTGTCGTGGGTGGACACTCGCGCAATGTGGGCAAGACCTCAGTCGTTGCAGGTCTGATCGCCGCCCTTCCAGAATTCCATTGGGCCGCCATGAAGATCACGCAGCATGGTCATGGCGTTTGTGCCGCCGATGGTCATCCATGTCATTGCGCGTCTGAAGATCACAGCTGGGCAATCTCGGAAGAACGGGATCGTTCAGGAGAATCGGATACATCACGCTTTCTGGCGGCTGGTGCGAGTCCCGTTTGGTGGGTGCGCACAGAACAGGGAAAACTTGCGGAAGCAATGTCCAGTGTTCGCGAGCGAATCGCGAGTTGCCGGAATATCATTCTCGAATCCAACAGTGTGATCAGGTTCATCCGTCCTGATCTTTACATCACCGTCCTGGACCCGACAACAGTCGACTTCAAAGCGACTGCGCAGGAGTTCTTGGATCGTGCCGATATCGTGGTCTTGCACGAACGCAACTCGGTGGACTGGAAACAGGTTTCTTTGCAACCGGTCGCTTCCCGTCCCACATTCGTAATCAACCCACCTGATTACGTTCCGCAGAAACTAATAGAATTTGTGCGAACAAGATTGGCGATTCGGGATTCGGTTTAGACATTGTGATCGAGCCTCCATCACGTGTACAGCGCAATCACGCGTTCGATCGCGCGAGCGCAAACGCGGCAAAAGTTTGTTTCCCGCGTGAACATGATGCAGTTGATCTGCGATCGATAGTAGCCCTTCGCTTCGTAATTGGCTCCCTCAAAAGCGCCGACCTTGGACGCGTATTTGTCGGACGCCAGCTCCGCGTCCTCGTGCTCCTTTTCTTCATGGAAAAGTTTGTTCATTTCCGTTTCCGGCAGTCCTGAAGCTCGGATCTGGCGGCGTCGCGACTGAATCGCATGAGAGTACTTCTCGAACTCCTCCTTACGCCACGGTGTCGGGACCGGTGTTCCAGCCTCGACGAGATCTTTCCATTTCAACTGTGCTGGATCGTGTAGCGCAGTAACATTTGGTTCCCATGGCTCTGGTCTCTTCTCAGTGGATTGGTACGCGACATCCGATGTGTAGTACTCATCGGCTAGGCCAGCGAAGTGGTGGCCGAACTCATGCACGCCGAGGTAGGGAGCCCACTCACTGTCGGCCGCCAACGTCGCATACAGGTTGAAAATGCCGCCGCCCCCGTATGTGTCGTTGTTCACTAGAATCTCTATGAACTCATATGGAGCAAATGACGCTACATCGCGCAACGTACGGTTATCCGTCGTGAGCACATAGCGCTCTGAGTCGAATGTGTCATACGTAGTTCCAAGCGGTGTTCTCCGATGTACGCCAGTAGATGGACGCGAAATGCCGGATTCCAACGCCGGAGGACACAGGCCCCAAACGTTGAAGTCGCCGCGATGTTCCCGGAATGGAGATGTCGAGAACAGTGTCTCGAAGAATCGCCGTGCATCCTTTTCAAACTTGCTACGCTCACCAGCGGTGTAGCCATCTCCCAATACCAGCAGATCGACTTTCTTGGACGGATCACCGGATTTCAATATCTCCAGTAGCTGTCCAGGAGACGCAGATTTTGACGTATCCACAAACTTGTATGCCGGATCGACGTCAGTGGACCACACCGCATGAAATGCACCCTCTTGTCGCTCTTTGAGCACGATATGGACCGGCGCGGTCGGTTTAGGAAAGCGAAACGACTCGGAAAACGTTCGATTCGCCCGCGCGGCCTCTTCGGTCGAAGCCCACTCCGTGAAGATAGTGCTAAATCCACGGGAGTAAAGCAGTCGGTCTGAAACCTTGTCGTGAACTTCGAAGAGGTAGTTACCGAGCGCGCTGTCATCAACACTCTTGTCAGGATTGCCCGGCCAAGGTAGTGGCTCGATTACCACACGATCGATACTGAAATATTCCTGCTTGGCATTGCCTGAATGATAGTAGTCAACTCGCATGGTAGCGGCTGAACCGTAGAGGAGAACAGGTGCGGCAACGAAGACGGCGGCGATGAGGAAGCGGCGTATCATGCGCCGATTCTAGCAGGCAGGCACGACTGAACTACGGACTCACCACCGGCGGCCCCGGAGGGCCTTGATCCTTGTCGGGAGGTCGCGGATTTACTTGTCGATTGGCTTCAGGGATTGTATCCACACTGATCTGCCGCGTTGTGATTGTTCGCCCGATCGTCTTTCGTAATTCCTTGAGGATTTCTTCGCGATCACGCCCGGCATAATCCCTGGCAAAACGTGTCAGTGCTTCTGTCAGAATGTCATGATGATGCAGTTTATCGAGACCGTACTCGCGGGTGATATTGAGCCATAAACGGTGCACCAGATGAACATCTTCAGTCTTCATCGATGGTGTATGCGGTCCGATACGGAACGTATCCACCTGCATGTCAGGATGTACAATTTGCAGCACGAATTGTCGCTTCGGTTCCGGACTAGACTCCCAAGCGCGGCCAAGCGCGAAAGCCTGCTCTTGCGAAGTCATTTTGCTGGAGAGACCTGAAACGACTGCGGAAGATTCGAGGTTTGACGCAGTCTGTACGATCGCTGCCCACACGTCTCCAGCAGGCACAACCAGCAAGGAAACATGTTTGCCAAAGCTTTCTGCTACGGATACCGTACGAGTGAAGAGCCGTTGCTCGTAATCACTGAAGATCTGTTCGGTTGCCAGATCATAGGCTGCGGCTCCGAACTGGCTGACGCGGGCTGACATCACGACCACGTCCTGCTCTTTCGTATCAATGCGTTCGAGAACCCACTTAAGATGACTCAGAGTGTTGTAATCGCGGACGGCTACCAGAACATTGCCTGGTCGTATGCCGAGTCCGCTACGGTCCACAGTGTCGCTCTGCAGCAGTTGAAAGTGTTCCTTCATTTGCTGCTCGGCGAGTGCGTGTTTACGCCGATTTACGCGCTCTGAAACGGTGAACACGACGAAGAACACACCTGTGAACACCAACCCAGCGACGGTTGCAACCGATTTTGTAAACAGGTTCACGACAGCAGTGGAGAGCAAAACTAGAAAGACTGAGAAAAGCCCCATCGGGATCTCGGTGTTCCCGATTCGGATATTTGGAGGGACCTTCCATCCGCGTTCACCCTTGTACTTGAAGCGCAACACGAGCATCGCCAAGCTATTGAATGTGAAACTCCAAATGACGCCAAATGCATAAGCTTCACCTAGGACGTACACATTTCCACGACTCGCGATGATGGTGAAGAGCTGAAGAAAGACAACCAAATTCACGATGCGGTAGCTTGTTCCGAATCGGCGATGCGGATGCCGGAACCAATCGGTCAGCACTCCGTCTTCTGAGACGCGGTTGAGGACGCCGTTCGAGCCGATGATGGCAGTATTCACGGCGCCCGATAAAATTAGAAAGCCCACCACTACGACGAATGCACGAAAAACTAACCTCAAGAACTGTGGTCCCCACATGTACATCGCCAGGCCCGCAATCAAGTTGTCCTTGTACACGGGAACACGGACGGCGTCGGGGATAATCATGACCGCGAGCAGAGCCGAGAGGCCGGTGAAGACGAAACTGTAGATTGCAATTACGATTGCTGCTCGCTTTAGATTTTTCAGCTTCGGGTGCGCAAGTTCGCGATTTACTTGAGCAAGCGATTCCTCTCCGCTCATTGCGAGAACAGAGTGGCCGAAGGCAATCAGGATGCCGAAGACGCCAAACATCTTGGCCAGATCCTGACTGCCAAAACTGTGTTTCAGAAATCCCAGGGCTTCCGGGCTGAATTTCAGATTGTCGGGTGTCGGCAGGGGAACCGTCTGAAATTGTCCCTTGGCGAGTGTAATTCCCGCCCAAGCGAGCAGGAGTACCACCATCACGGTCGTGATCTGCATGACACGAAGCGCCTTTTCACTGGATTCGTGAATTCCCTTCGTGTTCTGCCACCAGTAGTAAATTGTGACCAAAACCGCGAACACTGCCGATGTCCAGTTGACGTTCAGCTGGGGGGTGCCATTGGACATCTGATGAACGGCACGGGGAATCCAGCCATGAGCATCCGCAGTGATAAAGAGCTCATTCAAAAGGCCAACGATGTACTGCCCCGCGGAGACACCTGATATCGGCCCGGTCAAGATATAGTCGAACATCAAGGCCGAGACGCTGATTTTGGCGAGGGTCCCTCCTAGGGCCTCCTTGACAACGCGGTACACGCCGCCCCGCACGAACATCGAACAACTTTCTACGTACACCGCTCGTACGGCGAACGAGAACAACATCACCCCAACGATGAACCACGGCGCTGACTTGCCAATTGCCTGCTCGGCAATACCGCATGCGTAAAAGGCTGAAGAAGCTAAATCGTTGAGAACGATTGCCGCCGCCCGCCAATAGCTGATGAACGTCAGCATCACGGAGGTGGCTACGACAATTTTGACGCGGTCGGAATTAAAACCGGATTGGCCGGGGGCGGACATGAATGGGGTTATGAGACTTTAGCTTCGACTGTCACGTCGACACCTTTGCATCTCATCTGTGTCGAAGCTACTTATGTTATCTGATTCACTCGAACCCTGACAGGTTATCACTCCAGGCATCCCATTTGCGTCTCGGGAAAGAGCTATTTGCTATGCTTCGGATGTGGCTGGCATACACCGCAGTGCCTGGGTTCTAGTTTTACTCTCGGCTGCACTCCAGATCCTGATCTTCCCGCTACCCGGCTTGTATTGGCTGAGTTGGTTAGCCTTTGCACCACTGATCGTTGCTCTACTTCGAACCCGTACTCCTCCAACTCTGCAATTGAAAACGAGTCCACACCTTCTTCCGGCACGGCCTTGGCAAGGATTTCTGCTTGGCTACATGAGCGGGATCCTGTGGTTTGCCGGCACGTGCTACTGGGTTTTCGAAACGATGCATCAATACGGAGGCTTGAGCCATCTGGTTGCCTTTGTTGTTCTGCTCGCGTTCTGCTGCTACGTGGGGTTGTATCACGGGATTTTTGGATTTCTCATCGCACTCACCGTTGGACGTTCCTCGAGTTTAAGGGCCCTCGCCGCTGCGCCTTTTCTGTGGGTTGCAGTGGAGCTAGCTAGAACGCGCATCACTGGTTTTCCATGGAACCTCCTCGGAACGGTGCAAGTGGACAATGTTCCCCTGACTCGAGTTGCGACAATCGCCGGAGTGTATGGCCTGTCCTTCGAGATCATGCTGGTTAATACCGCGCTGGCTGCGGCATTTGTGGTGCGAAAAGAAAAGCGCAAATTCCTGCTTATTGCATCTCTGGGAGCTGCGGTCGTACTCCAGGCGGGACGATGGTTGTCACTCCCTCCCGCCGCGACAGATCACAATGCGCTCCTCGTGCAACAAAATATTCCAATCTCGCACGGTACTCCGTGGACTCGGGAGTATTTCGAAGGCACATTGCGCGATCTTTCCTGGATCAGCACGAAGCCGCCTGTAGTCAGTAGCGATCAAAAGTTTGGATTGATCGTTTGGCCGGAATCGCCAGCTCCGTTTTTTTCCAACGATCCATTCTACCTTCGCGCCCTGGCTGGGGTTGCACAACAGACTCATGCATGGATGATTTCCGGCGCGATCGGTATCGATAGTGAACACTCCACCTCCGGACAGGAACCGCGAGCTTATAACTCCGCCTTACTTGTAACACCCGAAGGCCAAGTAGGCGCGCGTTATGACAAAGTCCATCTCGTGCCATTTGGCGAGTACGTCCCATTTCGTGGGATGTTGCCCTTCATGGACATGTTGACGAAGGAAGTTGGAGATTTCGAACGCGGCAAGTCACGAATACCTTTTCAGGCAGGCGATGAGAAGATCGGTACTTTCATCTGCTACGAATCGATTTTTCCGGATGAAGTGCGTCAGTTCGCGAACCATGGTGCGCAGGTACTGGTGAACACTTCAAACGACGGATGGTACGGAGACAGCGGAGCCTACGCTCAGCATCTGCAACAGACCCGGATGCGTGCGGTTGAGAATTCGCGTTGGCTGTTGAGCGCCACAAACACAGGAGTGACAGCCTCTATCGATCCGTTTGGACGTGTCACTGCGCGTGCTGAAAGGAAAATGCGTACGGTATTGGTGGCCTCTTATATGCTCAGCGCAGAAACTACTTTCTACACGCGGCATGGAGACTGGTTCGCATTTTTGTGTGTGATAATTTCATTAGTGGCCATCTTGATCGCCCAATTCTCCAAGCCAAAAGCGAGCACAACGAATGTTGGACGAACTGGAACAGGAATTTAAAAATATCGAAACCAAGCTGCACGATCTGCGGGAGTATCTTTGACGCCGATCAACTCCGCTCAAAACTCACCGAAGTAGAAAAACAAGCTTCCGATCCTAACCTCTGGTCGAACCCCGAGCGGTCACAGCAGGTCATGCGCGAGCGCAAGCGACTCGAGGACATGTTGTCCACAGATGCGGACCTGACTCGTCGCGAAGAAGACATTCGCGCGTATCTAGAGCTGGGTCGCGAAGGCGAAGAAGTGGCATCAGATCTGGAGCGTGAGATCGTTCAATTACAGGGAGTACTCGATCGCCTCGAAACAGAAACTTTACTCTCTGGCGAGAGCGACGCGCTGAATGCAATCGTGACAATCCATCCCGGCGCGGGCGGAACTGAATCGCAAGACTGGGCTGACATGCTGTTGCGTATGTATTTGAGATGGGCTGAACAGCAGGGTTTTCAGACTGTTTTGAATGATTACCAACCGGGAGAGGAAGCCGGTCTGAAATCAGCAACTTTTACCGTGAATGGGCAATATGCGTTCGGACTACTCACCAGCGAAATTGGTGTGCATCGTTTGGTGCGAATCTCTCCATTTGACCAGGCGAAACGGCGGCACACTTCTTTCGCGAGTGTGTATGTATCCCCTGAAATCGATGAGAGCGTTGAAGTGGTGATCAAGCCGGAAGATCTTCGTGTTGACACCTACCGTTCGAGTGGCAAAGGTGGACAGCACGTAAACACTACCGATTCGGCGGTTCGCATCACCCACATCCCAACAGGACTCGTAGCGAGCTGCCAAAACGAACGCTCTCAACACAAGAACCGCGAACGCGCGATGAGCATGCTTCGGTCGAAGTTGTATGAACTCGAGATGGAGAAGAAACGAGAAGCTACGAAGAAAATCGAAGACTCCAAGCTTGATATCGACTTCGGATCCCAGATTCGATCCTATGTTCTTCAGCCCTATCGACTCGTCAAAGATCACCGCACGAAAGTTGAAGTAGGCGATGTGGATCGTGTACTCGATGGGAATCTCAGGCCATTTATCCAGGCTTATCTCCGGATGCGGCGTGGAGAGAAACAACACTGATGGAAGGTTCCGTCCAGCTAGGGCCGCGCTTTCACGCTGCATTTCATTTTGCTGCCGAGAAGCACAAGACCCAAACGCGAAAAGGGAAGAGTGTTCCTTATTTGGCCCACCTGATGAGTGTAGCTGCGATCGTACTTGAGTTTGATGGCGATGAAGACTGTGCAATTGCAGCACTTCTCCACGACGTGGTTGAGGACTGCGGTGGCAGACCGGTCCTGCGGGAAATCGAAAAGGAGTTCGGCCCTCGGGTAGCTCGAATGGTAGAGGGTTGTACAGACTCTTTCGAGGAGCCGAAGAGACCCTGGGAAACCCGTAAAGATGAATATCTCGAACGGCTTCGCACGGAAGACCCTAATACGCGATTCGTTTCTGCTTGCGATAAGCTCGATAATGCCCGTTCTGTTCTGCGAGATTTCCGAAAAGACGGGGATTCAATTTGGCAACGCTTTCATGGTGGTCGGGATGGGACCCTCTGGTACTATCGGGCGTTGGCGAACGAATTCCAAAAACCACCCGTCAGTAACATTGCCAGTGAGCTCAATCTGGTTGTAAATGATTTAGAGCAACTTACGCACAACAGCTCCGGAGAGACGAAGTAAAACCTATGAGTCGGATGATCGATCTCATCCGAAAGTCCGAGGTTCCCTCGAACCTCATGCACGCGGCCGCCCGCGGTGCTCTATCCGTCCCGCCGGCCGAAATGATCGAAATTCTTGTACATCTCGCTAAACATAACCATACGTTTGGGCCTGAAGCGCGTTTGACCCTGGCTGGATGGGATGAGCAGGCTTCCAAGGCTGCCGCTTCCGATCCGACGACCTCTCGAGAGGTTCTGGAATACTTGTGTTCGCTGAATAACCTTCGCCCTGTGCTCTTGCCCTCACTCCTCGATAATCTTTCGGTCGGAGAGGATTTGCTGCTTGTGCTCGCAAAAGATGGGAACCGAGAAGTTGTTGAAGCTCTGTTAGGTGCTCAACGGATTCGGTCATTCCAAAATGTAGCCGATGCGTTGTTGTCAAATCCGCATTTGACCGAAGCCGAATCGTTGAGTCTGAAAGATCCCCAATCGGCGGCTGCGAGCCCGACGCCCTCCAGCGCAGATGAGTCCGGCGAAACAGAAGCAAAAACATACCTGAACGACCACGCGGCAGAAATCGCTGCGGAAGGGCACAAACCATTCCAGCCGATTGGCGGCATACAGGATGAGCTGGAGTCGGCAGGTGGAGTTAGGGCTGCAACGCCCAGCCCCGTTTCAACCCCACAGGAACATACGACGCCTCCTATTGCCGTCGCTGCCGCGCCATCTGCTTCCGGTGCTGCTGCTGCAGCTCCGAAGGCGGTTACCACGCACAAGGTTCAGCATCCGCATCATGACGAGAAGCGAGACAGCACGCTGCAGAAGATTGCCAAACTTGATGTGAAAGGCAGGATTCAGCTTGCGATCAAAGGAACTAAAGAAGAGCGCTCGTTGCTCATTCGCGACGGAACAAAGCTGGTGGCAATGGCCGTACTTGAATCGCCGAAAGTGAGTGATGGAGAAGTCGAGAAATTCGCCAGCCAAAAGAATGTACTCGAAGCCGTTTTGCGTGCGATCTCAATGAAACGCCGTTATGCAAAGCAGTACACCATCGTGCGTAATCTCGTGTTCAATCCACGCACACCGCTGGATGTTTCACTTGGTCTGGTCAAGAACTTACTCGTAAACGACCTGAAAAATCTTTCCGGTAACAAAGAAGTTTCTGAGACTGTGCGCAAGCTCGGACTCCGTATGTTCAAACAGAAGGTCGAGTCTTCCGGTAAGCGCAATTAAACACAGTTTGTATCCTTGGAATGCGATCGGTAAAATCGCAATTCGTCTATGTCCGCCTTATCCCAAGTCGATCCAATCACTGAACTTCTGTCCCGGATCCGAACCATTGCGGTCGTCGGTCTTTCTGACAATCCGCTACGCCCGAGTTATGGAGTTTCCGCGTACATGCAGTCCCAGGGGTATCGGATCATCCCGGTAAATCCACACATTGAAGAATCGCTGGGTGAGCCAGCCTGTCGCTCACTTTCGGAGATCCCGGAAAAAATTGACTTGGTAAATGTGTTTCGACGGCCAGAATATGTAGATGAGATCGTGCAGCAGACTATCGTGCTAAAGGTGCCAGCTCTATGGCTTCAGGAAGATGTTGTGAATGAGACGGCAGCCGCGAAGGCGCGCGAAGCCGGTATCTTCGTAGTGATGGATCGCTGCATACTGCAGGAGCACCATCGTCGTTTCCGCTAGGTGATCAAGAAGCCCGAATCATTACAACCGTGGCATCATCGCTCAATCCTCGACCATTTGCGAAGCGCCGAACTGTTTCCAGTAGGCTCTGCGGCGACCCGTTCTCCTCATGCAGATGAACCAGCAACCTTTGGCTTCCAAATTCTTCTCCTGTCAGGTCAGTAGCCTCCGTGATTCCGTCGCTGTAGAACGCGAGGCGTGTACCTGGCTCCAGTTGAACGGTTGATTCCGAAAACTCTCCACACCTGAGTCCAAGAGGCAATCCTGCCTCGGTCTCCACAAACTTCGGTCCAGCCTTTGTCAAAGCAAGTGGCGGTAGATGGCCTGCATTTGCGAATGTGAGTTGTGCGGTCTTGGGATCGAAAACCGCGTAAATAAGGGTTACAAACTTGCCGCTCGGCAGATCCTGCACAAGAAGGCGATTTAGTCTGGTGAGAACTTCCGAGGGCGAGCAGCACGCTTCTGCTAAAGAGCGAAGCATTCCCCGTGTTGCGGACATGAGTAACGCGGCAGCCATTCCCTTGCCAGAAACATCGGCCAATACGATTCCCCATCGACCGTCATCTAGAGGGATAAAGTCGTACCAGTCTCCACCAACCGCGCCCGCCGGTATGCTGAATCCCGAAACACAAAATCCGGGAATGAAAGGGGAGAGCTTTGGCAGCAAAGCTTGCTGAATGTGCTGCGCCTCCTGCGCTTCGCGGTCGAGAAGCTCCCGTTGTTCGCGCTCACATTGGAAGCGTTTAGCATTGTGTACGGCTACAGCAATATGCCCGCACATGGCTTGCAGCAACTGAAGTTGGCTAGGGGAAAAGGCGTTCAGTTCCTTATGTGACGCCGAAAGCACGCCTACCAATCTTTGTTCGACGATCAAAGGGAATACGGCTTCTGACCTAGTATCAGGCTCACACGCGATGTAATAGGGATCGAGACGCACGTCGGGCGCGTAACGCGTCTGTCGGGTCGCTCCCACGTGGCCAACCATTCCTTCAGTCCCCAACTTAAGCCGGTGGCCTTTGTCGTGGAGCGTGCACCCGTGGACCCCGGCTAACACTAGCTCTGCCTTGTCTTCCTCGTGAAGGTAGATGATCGTTTCGACGCAACCTAACGAGTCTGATATCTCGTCGGCAACGCGATCGATCAACTGATCGAGGTCTAACACTGATGCGATGCGCTGGGCGGCCTTCTGCAAGCGAAGAAGATCTTGTATGTTTTCAGCAGGAAATGCTGCTAGCCCAACAGCTTGTTCACTTGCAATGGGAAGAGTCGCCATACGTTTCATCCTGCTCGGCAGACTAGTTGCTACCCTTGAGATGTGATCGAGTAGAGTTCAGATTCGCAATTTCCTCGCACTACTTCGGATCTTCTTCAGACGGCTTCAGACTGCGGCGCCGTTTAATCTCTCCCAGCCTTTCACCGATCCGTTTCTCAATTCCTTCCGTCGTAGGCTGATAGTAAACCCGGCCTTGGAGATTATCTGGCAGGCATTGCATGTTCGCGACCTTGCCTTCCAAATCGTGAGCATACTGGTATCCGCGACCATAATCGAGGTGCTTCATGAGGCGGGTCGGCGCATTGCGAAGGTGTAAGGGCACTGGTTGCGCCGCCGTATTCTCAACGTCCTGTTGGACAGCACCATATGCGGTATACAGCGCATTGGACTTCGGCGCTACCGAAAGATAAACAACTGCCTCCGCGAGCGCGAGGTTGCCTTCTGGCATACCAATGAAATCGACCGCATCGCGGGCGGCCATGCAGAGTGACAGAGCCTGTGGATCGGCCAGCCCGATGTCTTCGACTGCCATTCGCACCACCCTGCGTGCCACGTAGAGCGGATCCTCTCCGGCCTCCAGCATCCGGCCAAGCCAATACAGTGCGGCGTCTGGGTCGCTGTTCCTGACCGACTTGTGAAGCGCAGAGATGAGATTGTAATGTTCTTCTCCAGCTTTGTCGTACAGCAGAACCCGTTTCTGCACTGCTTCCTGGACAATTTCGCGCGTGATCTCCGAGTTCGATGATTGAGCCAAACTCGCAGCCACTTCGAGTATGTTGTATGCCCCACGCCCATCGCCGCTTGAAAGGCTGGCAATTGTGATCAGTGCATCATCGGCAGCCTTCAACTTGAGCTTGCCAAGCCCCCGTTCCTCGTCCACGAGCGCTCTCTTCAGAAGTGCCACGATTTCGTCTTCGGTAAGGGCCTGAAGCACATAGACCCTTGCCCGTGACAGCAAAGCTGAATTTATTTCGAAGGATGGATTTTCTGTAGTTGCCCCGATCAGCCGGATATTGCCCTTTTCCACGTGCGGTAGGAATGCGTCCTGCTGAGCCTTGTTGAAGCGATGAATTTCGTCGATGAACACGATTGTGCGTGTGCCGTATTGCCGCGCTCTCTCGGCTTCGGACATGACCTGCTTGATTTCTTTTATTCCAGCGAGTACAGCCGAGAATTCAACGAACTCGGCTCGAGTCATGCGAGCAATGATCTTCGCCAGTGTGGTTTTTCCCGTACCCGGAGGTCCCCAAAAAATCATCGAGCCGTGGTCATCACGTTCGATCTGAACGCGCAGAGGCTTGCCCGGCCCAACAAGGTGAGCCTGACCAACGAATTCCTCGAGTGTCCGGGGACGCATGCGATCCGCTAGAGGGCGAGTGCCGTCGTTCCCTTTGTCGCCACTCGGTATAGCTTGAAACAAGCTCATTCCGGGCACCTTTGCTGTGATTGACGAAGACATTCGTAAAGCACGACGCTTGCGGCAACACCCGCATTCAACGATTCGACCAGAGTTTTCTGAGGAATCGACACGACCTCGTCTAGTTCGCGCATGACAGCAGGTGGAAGCCCGGCGCCTTCGTTGCCAATGAACAACGCGATCCGGCCAGTGAGATTCGCCTTAGAGATTGGGGTTCCATTGTGCGAGGACGTGGCAATCAACCGACAATTCGCCGCCCGAAGATTTTCGACAGCTTCTTTCAATTTGATGCGTGCGGTGAAAAGACGAAAGAGCGAGCCAGCGGAAGCGCGCACTACCTTTGAGTTCCATCCACTCACGGTTCCTTCCGTGAGCAAGACCCCTCCCGCGCCGAAAGCCTCTGCAGACCGAAGGATCGTGCCGAGGTTTCCCGGGTCCTGAATTCCAGCAGCCACCACGATCGGCCCTCTTGTGTCACGAGAGATTACAGCGTTCAATTCGCCATGCTTCGGCAGATGTACAAGAGCGGCGACTCCTTGGGGAGCCTCGGTAAGCGCCGCTGATTGGAAGAGTGCATCGGGAAGCAAGAACGCTTCGACTTCTTTGGACAGCTGGGGCAGTATGTGCCTTGTCCGCTCGCCGGCAGCTTCGCTGAAGAACACCGCCCGGAAGCGGCATCCGCTACGAATCGCTTCATCAATGATCCGCACTCCCTCGATGGCAAAATAACCCTCGGGAGTTGGTTCCCCCTGGCGAAATGCGCGCCGTAGCTCCTTGACCAGCAAGTTGTGTCTTCCGTCAATTCGACGTAGAGGCGGGCCAGCTTGTCCTGCCGCGCGTTTCTCGGCCGTTTTCTTCACGCGTGCCTTTGCGATTCGATCCAAAACCAGCATAATACGCGACTTAGCCAGTCTGCTGGTGGACTTCCCGTGATATGTTTATTCTGCCTCCAAAATCTGAAATCCTGCGCAGGAAGGAATGGCCGTGCGTGCAGAAATCGTAAAAATCAATAACGATAATCCGGAGTTGTCGTTAGTAAAGTATGCCGCCGAGCAGATCCGTGCCGGCCAGGTCCTCGGCATGCCTACGGATACGTTCTACGGACTCGCAGCGGATCCGTTCAATTTGCGGGCTGTCGACCGTGTTTATGAGATCAAATCTCGCTCACGGCATAAACCGCTATCACTTCTGATCGAAAGCGTTGATCAAGCCGAGGAACTTGCCCATTCTCTGCCTCAGCCTTTCTTCGAGGTCGCTCGCAAGTTTTGGCCAGGTCCCCTGACAGTCATTGTTCGTGCCGGTTCCCGATTGCCGCTGAAGGTGACGGCAAATACAGGCAATGTTGCCTTGCGCGTGCCGGCGGCCAAGATCCCGCTGGAAGTGGTCAAGTCGGCCGCAATTCCCATTACAGCAACCTCCGCTAATCTTAGCGGCGCGACGGAATGTACCAGCGCCGATCAAGTCCGTACTCAACTCCAGGATCGGATTCCAATCATCGTGGACGGCGGTGAATCACCGCGCTCCGTCGCGTCAACGATTCTGGATCTAAGTGATCAGTCGATCGGATGGCGGATCATTCGCGAAGGCGCAATTCCGGCTGAGGAAATTTCGAAGTTTTTCGCTCAGGGGTGACGGATATCGCTGCCCGGCGAACACTCAAAACGTGGCCTGTTCGGATCGTCATTTACATCGGCGCCGCCGTCATTGTTTTCTATTGCATCACGCTCATCCGAGTCATCCGGGACGCTCATAAGCAAGAGTTGAGTCACGCTGATGCGATTGTCGTTTTCGGTGCAGCTGAATACGCCGGTAAGCCGTCCCCAGTCTTTCGTGCCAGGCTCGATCATGCGCTGCAATTGTTCAAGGAAGGTGTTGCTCCAGTCGTAATCACCACTGGGGGTTCCGGCGCGGATCCCGATTTCAGCGAAGGTGGCGTAGGCCGTGACTATCTGCTCAAGCGCGGTGTTCCGGAGACGAATCTTATTGCTGAAACCCAGGGTTCGGACACTGCCCATTCGGCCGAACGCGTTGGCGTAATCCTGCGGACGAATCGCATGAAATCGTGTGTGGCCGTGAGCGATCAGTATCACGTCTTTCGGATCCGGAAGCTTCTTGAGCACGAGGGCATCGTGACCCATGTCGCGCCGCGTCCAGATTCACGTCCACTCGGCCTTTGGCAAAGGATGTTGGCGGTTCTTCGCGAATCCAGCAGTTATTTCCTCTGGAAACTCCATCTGACGTAACAATTACCAGCCCATTCTTTCCCTGAGTGACGTGATGTGTGCAACGTGATGCCGTCCGTGCCAAGCATAAAGGCCTGTGTTTCTCTCGAGCGTCACTTCGCCCAGTTCTGGATGTCGGAATTTCTTTTTGAAATCTTCCGCCTTCAAGTCACGCAATACGACCACCCATCGCTTGTGGAGTGCTTCAAGAAATGCCAGTGACATCTCGACCGGCGCTGATTTCGCCTCCGGTAACTCCGCCCAGCGTTCCTCTCGGTAAGGTCGAATTGTGGGTTCTTCTTCCGTCAGCGCGAGTTTGAACCTGATGTAAGCATTCACGTGGCTGTCCGGCACGTGATGAATCACTTGTCGTACCGTCCAGCCCTCAGGACGATATGGGGTATCGAGTTGTTGATCGGATAACCCAGCGATCGCTGCGTGCAGCTTAATGGGAGCTTCTTCAATCTGGTCGATAAGGGATTGAATCTGCTGGAAGGTTAACGGACCTTGGAACTCAAATTTTCCAATCGGAAAGCGCAAGTCAGCCATTTAATCCTCAATTGAAACCGGGAATGGACTCGCATCCAAAGATGTCATTCGCAGAAGGAAAGACGCAAACCTTTCGGGCTGAACTTTCCTGAATAAAGTGAGAGAAAGACCTAGCGCAGCAGAGCGAGAATCCGAACTGGCCCTCTGGACCCCCCCGCCGTTTTCAGAGGAGCAGCCAAAGCAATTCCCCCCGATTGTGGAAGCGTGCTGAGATTGGCCACATTTTCCAGACTATAGGCGCCGCGCCTTAAGGTGTACTGATGAACTTCGAAGTTCTGAGATGGTCCGTAGTCGATGCTCATCGTGTCGATACCGAGTCCGACGACAGAGCGCGCATCCAACAGAAACTTGGCAGCATCCAGCGAAAATCCGGGGAAATGCATGGTTCCAGTGGAATCTGCGTTCCGATAATCCTTCCCTGAATTCCAGCGCGCCTCCCAGCCTGTCCTTGCAATGACAACTGCTCCCGCGGGTATTTGTCCATGGGAGCCTTCCCATTGAGCAATGTCACTTACTCCCAGCTGATAATCAGAGTTCAAGCGCACCTTGGAACTCACATCGATCAAGACCAATGGCGCGATCAATCGCTCCGCAGGGATTTGATCTATCGTCCAACTCCCAAGTGCATGGGAGGGAGCATCCATGTGTGTTGTTGCCGTTTCAATCGGCTTTATGTCGCCGAAGGCCTTGGCATTCAAGGTATGCGTAAGATCCAACACCCGAGTGAACTCCGGCTTCGCTTCGTCCGGGTGCTGACGCGCAAACAGCAGCAACGCTAAAGCGAGCGCGTATCCGACGATGAGAGTTTTGAAGCGCATGAACTTCAGGCAGTCTTTCGCGGCAGGCCTAGGAGGGGAAACCTGACCGGTCGAGAGGAAACTGGCTTATTCAAATTTGATTCTCGCTTTTCGTTCGGAGTTGCAGCAAGACTCATTGGGTCATGTACAAGCGAGGTGCCCGGCCCTCGCAACGGCCAGAGATGACTGGGTTTATGTCCTTCCGTCACCCCACAAGTTAGCCCGGTTGGTGCGCCAGCCGGTTTACAATAGAGTCATTCCAGAGAACCTGTCTTGAGAACGAGCCACTGATGTTCGGCCGCGACGAAAAAGTCTCTTCATTCCGCCTCACCGCGGTTCAGTACGTCATCCTCGGCATTTTCCTGATTTTGACTTACGGTCTGTGGCGGCTGCAGGTGATGCAAAGTGACATTTACACTTTGCAGGCCGAAAAGAATCGCGTTCGCAATGTGCCAATCCTGGCCCCACGAGGAAAAATCTACGATCGTGAAGGCCGGATCATCGTCGACAACTATCCATCTTTCTCCGCGCTGCTGCTTCGTGATTCCTCCCGCGACTTGAATGCCGATGCAGATCTCATCGCCAAGGGCTTGCACCTTGATGCGACCGAATTGCGTCAAAGAATTCGGAAATTCAATTCGCTGCCGCAGTATCAGCCGATCTTCCTGAAAGACGACATCACTCCTGATGAGTTGGCCTTTATCGAGGCGCACAGGAACGAACTGCCTGAGCTCGACACCATCATGGCGCACCGTCGCCTATATCCGCGAAACGGATTTATGGCGCACCTCATCGGCTATGTCGGCGAGGTAACCGACGAGATGCTCAATCAGCCTCAGTTTGAGCTCTACAATCCCGGAGATGTCGTCGGCGTTTCGGGAGTCGAAAAGCAATACAACAATCTGCTCATGGGTAAGAATGGTTCGCGCAGAGCGATTGTTGATAGCCGTGGGCGTGAAGTCGGCCGGCTCGACGAGACTAAGGCTGAGCCAGGAAGACAACTGAAACTCACGGTTGACATCGATCTGCAGGTCGCAGCCGAAGAGGCACTCGAAGGCAAAAATGGCGCGGTTGTTGCGATGGACCCGCGCACGGGCGAGATTCTCGCCATGGTAAGTCGCCCCACTTTCGATCCCAACCACTTCGCGATCAAGATTTCCAAAGAGGAATGGGTGAAGTTGGTCACGGATGAAAATCACCCTCTCCTGAATAAGGCAATACAGGCGCAGCTTGCGCCAGGTTCAGTTTTCAAGATCATCATGGCGACCGCGGGCATGCAGGAAGGCGTTGCTGAAGACATGCACGTGAACTGCGGTGGCGGCGCCACGTTCTATGGTCGCTACTTCAAGTGTTGGGTACTTGCAGAGCACCGGGTACACGGTCCTGTTGATATCAGCAAAGCCATTTATCAATCGTGTGACGTTTTCTTTTACACGCTGGCGGAAAAGCTGGGCATCCAGCGTATTGCTCAGTACGCGACGATGCTGGGCCTTGGACAGAAAACAGGTATCGATCTGCCCCAGGAAGCTTCCGGCGTGATGCCGTCCGAGGAATGGAAGATCCGCAACTTCAAACAGAAGTGGTATGCGGGCGAAACGATCTCCGTTGGAATTGGGCAAGGTGCCGTAGCAACAACCCCTATCCAACTCGCGCGTGCGATTGGAGCAATCGCTAGTGGTGGCACGATGCGGCGGCCGCATGTGATCTCGCCGCGCGATTTGCCTGCCAACATCATTCCCGCCTCGACTCCTGGAGACGAAACCCAGATTTCCATTGATCCGAAGAATTGGGAAATCATCACGGACGCCATGGCTAACGTTGTGTCGCCCTTGGGCACCGCGAACAGCGCTCATTTGCAGGGCATTGACTTTGCAGGAAAGACCGGTAGTGCTCAGACGATCAGCAATACTCTGAAGGCCAAGATGGGTGCGGTCGGCAAGTCCAAATTCAAGGATAACGGGTGGTTCGTCGGGGTAACTCCGCGGCGCAATCCTGAGATCGTCGTAGCCGCGCTGCTCGAAGAAGGTGAGCACGGATATCTGGCGGCCCGCGTTGCCTCGCAGGTGATTAAGGCCTACGTCGAGAAGCAGCGGCGTCAACCCACTAAGGTTGCAGGTTCGCCCGCAAAAACCGAAATCGGCGCTGTTTGGAGCACTCCAGATTCCGAAGGCGCAGACCACCTTCAAGGTGGACGCTTTTTCGTAGATCTCCCGAAGAAGCGCCTCTCGTTAGCGACCGCCGCACCAGGTATGCAATGAGGGGACTTGCTGCTGAGAACTGGTCAATGAGAACTGAGAACTGAACTTTCATGTCTCGTTACGTTTCATTCCGCGATTTCGATTGGTTTCTGTTCATCTTCGTCCTGCTTATTTGTGGGGTAGGCGTGATGGAGATCCGCAGCGCTACCATGCACACGAAGTTCGCCGGTGCTCACATCAAGCAGATTTATTGGGTGATGGGAGGTATCGCGGCCATGTTCATTATGAGCTTGTTCAACTATCAAGCTCTTTTGGACAAGGTGCATTGGATGTACATCGCCTCGGTTGCTTCGCTGATCAGCGTACTCATCTTTGGGCAGAAGTACCTGGGAGCGCGCCGTTGGATCAAAATGCCCGGCGGCGCTCATTTCCAACCCTCGGAGTGGGTCAAGCTTGTTTTGATCTTGGCAGTCGCAAAGTATTTCGCTGACCTCCACCATCGCAACGATCTGTCCTGGTCCGACTTCATCAAGGCAGGGATGATCGTCGGCGTTCCCATGCTCATGGTGCTAGCCCAGCCTGACCTTGGTACTGCTTTGACCTACTTGCCAATCGCCATTATGGGTCTTTTCCTTGGCGGTCTTAGGTTGAAGCAAGCAACCACCGTCCTCCTGCTTGCGGGCGCGCTCATGCCTATCGCGTTCTTCAAGGTCCTGAAGCCTTATCAGCAGGAGCGCCTAACCAGTTTCATGAACCCGGAAGCGGACAGGCAGGGCTCCGGGTATCAGGTCAATCAATCCAAGATTGCCGTCGGTTCCGGAGGAATCTGGGGCAGTTCCGAGGGATCCCAAACCCATCTCGCCTTCTTGCCAGTGCCCCAAACCGACTTCATTTTTGCGGCTTTCGCCGAAGAACACGGTTTTGTAGGAGCTTTGGCGGTGCTCCTGCTATACTTCATAGTGCTGATGCGTTTGACGCAGAACGCACAAACAGCGCCCGACCGCGCTGGGACGTTTCTGGTTATGGGTGTGGTGGCTGTGCTTAGCTTCCACATTCTAGTCAACGTAGGCATGGTGGTCGGCTTTATGCCGGTCACGGGAATTCCTTTACCGTTAATGAGTTACGGAGGGTCTTCCGTACTTTTTATATTCCTGGCGCTCGGGATGGTCATGAATGTCCGCATGCGCCGGTTTGTAAATTGACACGATATTTGCAGTGATGCGGTTCTGGTTAGAACCGCAATAAATTCGATTACGAGCGCCCTAGCGTAAAAGAAGGGCATTTCACCGGCAAAGGAACGTTGAGAGCCGGGCAGGATTGAAGCGGCGCCGATGGGCGGGTAACGGCCCCCTCAGTGGAGAGAGCGGTCACAAACCCAATCGAGCGCAGATTGCGACTAGTGCAGAAGATTTTTCAAGCTTGTGCCGAAATGCAGGTACCGGTTCCACCGGAACCCAGTCCGTCTGCCATTCGAGGCGGATCTGATCGCAGAGCTCCATCCCACAGCCTCCCACTCTCCTGTAGCTCCTGACCCGGGAAACGTCTGCCCCTCGGGGCAGAATCGGAGTACAGATGAACAAAGAACTATTTGTGTCTTCCACGCCTCACGAAACCAAAGTCGGTGTGGTGGAAGACGATCAGCTAGCTGAAATCTACCTGGAACGAGAAAACGAATACACGCTCGCAGGCTCTATTTACAAAGGCAAAGTTACCCGAGTTCTGCCGGGCATGCAGTCAGCTTTCGTTGACATCGGACTGGAGCGCGACGCCTTCCTGTATGTGTCCGATTTCATGGATCTTGAGCAGCAGGACGATGACCTCGATGAAGTAATTCCCACAGGCCGCACCGTCGAGCAAAAAAGTGGCTCTCGAACAAACGGCGCGCCGGTTGAAGAAGATCAAAGCGAGTCCTTAATCGCCTCAGACACGCAAACGGAGCCCGAACAAGGAAGCGCTCAGCCCTCACAAAATGAACAATCCCCGCGAGAGTATCGCGGAAGCTGGCGAGGAAGGGGCGGTCGCCGTCGAGGCCGTGGCAGAAGCTTCGATTCCCGTCGTCCGCGTTCGTCTGAGGTCGCCACAGCGGATAACTCAACGCGCAGCGATGATTTCACCCCACCTCCCGATTACGAGCCAATTTTGCTGCCTGGAGAGTCGATATCAAAATATCGGCGCCGCGCTGAGGCACAAGTTCCTGAGCAGAATAAAACAGAGCGATCAGCAGTCTTTGCGGACGATGAGCCGCTGTTCGCTACACAGTCGTCGGAGCCTCTCCGAGAACTTCACGGCGATGTACCGGTGACAGCTGAAATTGAAGAGCAGTTCGAAGAAACTTCCTCATGGGAAGGCGACGACGAAAGAGAGTCAATTCCTGAAATCCTGAAGGCCGAACCCGCAGTGGATGAGCAACTCGCTGAAGAGAGTGAGGAACAAGAAATCGCTGACGAGGCAGCGCAACCTTTTGTAGAAGAGCCTTTGACTTCAATTGATCCCGGACCTCCTATTGCTGCCGTTGGCACACTTGAAGAGGAAGAGATCGACGAGGAGGAAGCCGATATCGCCTCCTATGTCGAGGAATTGGAAGAAGATGCCACGTTCGAGGAACTAGAGGAAGAAACCCGGGCCGCAGAAGAACATCGCGAGCAGCTTTCTCAGATTGCTGCTTCCGAGGATTCGGGCTCCGAAACGCCAGCCTCTACCGCAGAGCCGCCGCTTGAATCTGCCACAGAATCAGAGGACGACGACAGCGAAGAGATCGAGTTGGAAGAAGCTCAAGCCGAAGCTGAGGCTTTAGTCGCAGCCGAGTCTGGAGATGGCGAGGTTCGCGCTGAACTTCGGGCTCCGGCGGAAACAGCAGGTTATACACAAAGGGCGCAAAGATCAGCTCCGGCATTCGATCGTCGTCGCGGACGTCGTGGTGGACGCCGCTTCCGTCGTCGCGAAAACACGGTGGTGCCGCAGATCTCCGATCTTCTCAAAGAAGGTCAGGAAGTGCTGATTCAGATCGCCAAGGAACCTATTGGTAAAAAGGGCGCACGGATCACGAGCCACATCGCTTTGCCCGGACGATTCCTCGTGTACATGCCGACGGTAAATCACACGGGTGTGTCGCGCAAAATTTCCTCCGACGAAGAACGGCTACGCCTGAAGCGCATCATTATGAGCGAGCGCGAAAATGGACAAGGTGGATTTATCGTGCGCACCGCTGCGGCAGGAGCTTCCGAAGAAGAATTGCGGGCAGATATTCGCTTCTTGAAGAACCTCTGGGCGGAAATCAAAACTCGTTCAGAAAACAGCAATTCGCCTGCATTGATCTATCACGATTTGAACGTTGTCGAGCGGGTCTTGCGCGACCAGGTAACATCGGACTTTTCTGCAATTTGGGTCGACACCGAGCAGGAGTATGAGCGAATTCTTCGCTTTGCGAACCGTTTTCAACCCGGGCTAGTGCGTCGAGTAAAGCTCTATACCAAAGAAACGCCTTTGTACGATCAGTTCGGCTTATCCGAGGAGATCAACAAAGCGCTGAAGTCGAAAGTGTGGCTGAAAAGTGGCGGCTACATCGTGATTAACCAGACCGAGGCGCTAGTCGCGATCGACGTGAACACTGGGAAATATGTGGGTAAGACTGCGCGTCTGGAAGACACGATTGTAAAAACCAACGTTGATGCGATCAAGGAAATTGTTCGCCAGATTCGGTTGCGTGATCTTGGCGGCATTATCGTAATCGATTTCATCGACATGGACGAGCGCCGCAATCGGCAGAAAGTCATGCAGGCCTTAGAAGAAGCTCTTCGAGCCGATCGGGCGCCTTCAAAGGTACTTCAATTTAATGATTTTGGCCTGGTGGCGATCACTCGCAAGCGAGTCAAACAATCCTTGGAGCGTACGATCGGTTCACCGTGCCCGTATTGCCAATCCACTGGCTACGTGAAGGCTGTCAACACGATTTGCAACGAGATTTACGTCGAAATGCGAAAGATGGCCAAGCACCTCGAGCATCAGGACGTGATGTTGCGTGTCCACCCTGACGTTGCAAAAGCACTGAAGACCAGCAACGGGAAATGGTTGAACGAGATGGAAGAGCTTACCAAGCGAACAATTATCGTGAAGTCTGATCCTGCAGTGCACCAGGAACAGTTTGATATCAACTGAGGTTGTGTTTCACAAGATTAGGCCAGGAGCATTCCTGGCCTTTTTTATTTTTGTTTTTTTGGGCGGTGGCGCGAAGTCTATGCGGAATCATTGTTTTCCCGGGTGCGCTAGCAGATTTACTGCTTGATCAGCGCGATCTCGCATCTTCTGTAGAGAAGCCTTTAGGGAGGCTGTCTGCTCAACAAGCCCATCTGCTTGGGCGGATGCGATAACGCGACCTGATTCTTCATTCAGAGTGCGGCCAATCTGGAGCAGGGTTGCTAATGCATCTGCTCGTAACTTCCAGAGCGAAGCTGAGCCGTGCGACCGGCGCATCTCCTCCATCTCGGAAGTCATCCTCGCGAGCACTGCAACGATTCTTATCAGTGTACGATTCACCAGCGTCTGCGAATCTTTTCGATCCTCGCTATCCGCACCGTAGGCATCGACTTCGGCCGTGCTCAGCGTCAGGTTGAAATAGCGCATCGGCACGACTTTGCGCACCTTCACGTCAGCAACGCGGACGAAAATCCGAATTGACTCGATCACTCGCGCGAGGCGTGCCTCTTCAAGAGATATTTGCTGCGAACTTACGGCAGACGCCACATATTGGCGCGCAGGGGCCGCCGCCACAGCCGCTCCGCTGCCACGCATAGGGATTACGTGAACTCCGCCGCGATTGCTCGCGAAACTATCAGTCATTGCAGATCGCCGGATCGGCGGTCTGCGCTCCAGCTCTTTCTTGAGTCTCGAGACCCGGCGAAACTTCTCGAGTGCAGCCGCATAGTCCACCTTCAGCAACTCGCTGGGCTCAAGCGCCGCAGCGTGTTCCACTGTAACTTCAACTCCATCAACCGTGCTCAAGATGGTCCCGCCCAATCCTTCCAGGGTCTTGGCAAAATCCTTGATTTCCTGTGCTGCGCCACGAAAAAGTTCGTCGAATCGGCCGCCGAAGGTAGCGTTATACGGAGCGATTGTGGCCAAAACACCTGGGTGATAAAAGGAATCTCCAAAATCAGCTTTCAGCTTACGCACGCGCTCGATAATTCCTGAATCAATGAGAGCGTTGAAGTCGCGAAAGGAATCTGCCTCCTCCTGCAGGGGACCGAATCCACGCAATAGTTGGATATCTTCTTCGGAAAGCGATGGTGTTTCAGAGTCCGCCAAAATTTCCAGAAGTGCGATTTCAAAAGGCGACAACGGAAGTGCGCCATCCAGTCCATAACCGCTTGTCTCCCACTGTCCGGGGACGCGAGGATGCCGGTACAAGAAAGTCCCCACTAAATCCGTCTTGTCGCGATTACTTTCTGAAAAATTTCGTGTGCGGACGAAATAGCGAATGAGCGCTTCCGCGATCTCTGGATCGGTTTCGGGGGTGAGTGCCTGGCGCAACATGGCTGGGGTTACCGCCATGTCGAGCACCTTCAACCATGTCTGCATCTCCGCTAGCGTTTGTCGTATATCAGCTGTTTCGCTGCTGACATACTCCCGCTCCAACGTACGTGGGGTCGGTACCAATGCGCCTAGATTGTCGCTAAGGAGCTTTTGGTAAAAGCTCTGGACCGTTGCCAACAGCGCTAGTTCCCACTTCGGATCGTCCGGCACCAGGGTCTCCCACTACCAAAGACACACAGCGGCACACCTTTACCTGTAAGGAAAATATCAGTTATGCCACAGGGTGAGGAGTGCAGCCATGGGTGCAAGGGTTACTAAAGTGTGGACTCCTCGAATGTTCAAATCCGAGTACGCGACGGCGTTGACTTGCTAACGTCCTGATTTCAAGATGGCGCGATTCGGTGACACTGCAGGAAAACTTACTCACCTGTCGCTTCTGTTCCTTTTACTCGTTTGTCTCGGTGTTCAAAAACTAAGCCATGCAAAAATCTGGAGGCGAGTGCCGCTAATTACAAGCATTTTCTTCAAGAACGATTCCTAACCATGTCGGACGTGGGGCTTGTTTGAAAATGTTCGCGTCGCTCCAGAGCTGCGAGCAGTTCTTCTAACAAAATATTGAGTCGCGCAGGATTAGTTTCCTGTAACACCTCTTCGCAAATAACGCGCCAGTCGCGACGCTTGTTTTCATTCATAGAGATGTTCCTCATCGTAGCGTTCACTCCGAGGAGAATGCATTCTTATTGCCAGCTTCCAAGTTCTTGAAAACACGAAAACCGAGGCCGGCTCATGATGTAGGTTAGGCGCGAATACGGAGTACAAACGTCAGCAGTAAAGGCCTCATATCGGCTGGTCTACAGGAAATTCCGGACGACGATTCACAAAAGAATCATTCTGGCGACACGGAAAGAAAGAAAACTAAGGATGACTAGTTTGTAGATGACGCAAGGATTCAATCGAAAACAACAGTCTTGTTCCCATAAAGAAGGACACGATTTTCGACGTGCCAGCGCACGGCACGGGAAAGAACAACCTTCTCCAGATCGCGTCCCTTCTGAACCAAATCCTCGACGGAGTCTTTGTGAGAAATGCGCACCACGTCCTGTTCGATGATGGGACCATCGTCGAGAACTTCGGTTACATAATGGCTGGTTGCACCGATCAGCTTCACTCCGCGAGCGAACGCCTGATGATAAGGTTTCGCGCCGATGAAGGCGGGTAGGAAGGAGTGATGGATATTGATGATTTTTTGCGACCCGAATGCGGCAATAAATTCATTCGATAAAACTTGCATGTATCGGGCTAGCACAATGAAGTCACACCGATATTTTTCGAGCAGAGATCGCTGCTCCAATTCATTTTGGCGCTTGGACTCTTTTGTTACTGGGATGAGAAAGTAAGGTATTCCGTAAAAATCAGCCAAACGTTTGTTGTCAGGATGATTCGAAATAATCAGCGGAATGTCGCACGCAATCTCGCCGATTTTGTGCCGATAGAGCAGGTCTACCAGGCAGTGATCAAACTTCGAGACCATGATCGCCATTTTCGGGCGATAACCGGATCGAGCCAACCGCCATTCCATCCCAAACTTGTCCGCAATCGGTTTGAACTGAACGCCAAACGCAGCGAGATCCAGATCAAACTCGCTCGGATCAAACTCAACTCTCATTAGAAATAAATTGGATCCCTCGTCCGCGTGCTCATCCGCATGCAGGATATTGCCGTTATGCCGATAGACAAACTCCGCGATCGACGCAACTACTCCCTTTTGATCGGGACAACTAACCAGCAAGATGGCAGAAGGTTTCATGGGAGTGTTAGGGTCGCCGAGTTAGTGCCAACAGTACGCGTCGATTGAGTGTACGACGATGCTCGATTCAGGCCAATCCAACCATCTGACGGCTGATCACTTTACTTCAATTTCTTCACATCTTTCAGAATCTCTTTCGCTGCATTCGCTCCCGAGCCACCGGTCAAACCCGATCCGGGATGCGTCCCGTTTCCACACATATACAGGTTCTGAATTGGTGTGCGGTAGCGTGCCCAGTCCAGCAGCGGACGCATGGTGAAGAACTGATCGAGTGCCAATTCCCCATGGAAAATGTGCCCGCCTGTCAGCCCGTATGTATTCTCCAAATCCTTGGGCGTAATGATCTGATGACTCTCAATCAACTGCGGAAGGCCAGGCGCATATTGTGACAGTGTTCGAACCACTGTTTCTCCCAGCGCCGCTCTTTGTGCATCCCAGTCTGCACCTTTGAGCTTGTACGGTGCGTACTGCATGTAAATGGACATCACGTGTTTGCCGGTTGGCGCAAGTGATGGATCCGTCAAGCTTGGAATCGTCGCTTCCAGATACGGCGCTCGTGAGAAATTCCCATATTTCGATTCATCGAAGGCGCGCTCGAGATAGTCGATCTCATAACCGATCTGAATTCGTCCCTGCAGTGCATTTCCGTTCGCAGAGGCCTTCAGGGCAGGGAACTCAGGCAAGCTAGAAAGCGCTAGGTTCACCTTGGCGACGGTGCCCATTGAGCGATAGTTTTTCACTTTCTGCACGAAGTCTGGCGAAAGATGAGTGGGATCGACCAAATTCAACAATGTTCGCTTGGGATCAGCATTCGAAATGATGGCACGCGCCGTAATCTCATCGCCGTTCGCGAGAATTACTGAGGTCGCAATCCCATCTTTCACCCTAATCTCAGCGACATCCGCTCCTGTATTGATCTCTGCACCCGCCTGCCGGGCTGCAGCAGCCATTGCTTGGGTGATCGCTCCTGCTCCCCCTTGCGCGAACTGCGCGGAACCGGCCGGATGAGAATCTGCCGCCGCACGGATCAACAACACCAGCGCACTCCCTGCAGACCACGGACCCAGAAAGGTCCCGAATATTCCTCTCGCCGCAATCGTTCCACGCAGCAGTTCCGATTCAAAGAACTCCGATGCGAGGTCCGCCACGGCCATTGGCCCCCAGCGCAGGACTCGGTACATGTCTTTCCGTCCAAGGTTGCGGATGCCGCGGCCTGTTTGCAGCATCCCCCAGAGATCGCCTGTGCTGGGCTTATCAATATTCGGAGGCGTCATCGCTAGCGCCTGCCCGATCACCTTCCCGATTTTGCCAATCGACGCCTCAAAGTCGAGATACCCCTTTGCATCTTTCTGTGAGTTCTTCGCGATCTCTTCTGCGGCGCGTTTGCTGTCGTGATACAGCAGCAAAGACCTGCCATCCGGCGCTATGGACGCCACCGCAACTTCTGGATTCGTGAATTTGAGCCCATGCTTCTCAAGTTGCATGTCGCGTACGACATCAGCACGAAGTGGGCCGGCAGTATGCGAGAGAATTGGACCACGGAACCCAGGATGGAATTCCTCTGTAATTGCGGCGCCGCCGACTTGAGGGCGACGCTCCAGCACCAGAGGCTTTAACCCCGCCTTTGCTAGATAAAAGGCTGTGACAAGCCCGTTGTGGCCGCCACCGATGATGACTACATCGCGTTTCTCGGCCATGGCTAGGCGGCTCCCTTCACATCTTTCAGAATTTCGATTGCAGCCAGCCTTCCATTCGCGCCCATGATGCCGCCACCCGGATGCGTCGCCGATCCACACATGTACAGGTTTTTGATTGGCGTGCGGAACTGTGCCCAACCTGCCACCGGACGCAGGAAGAACAACTGCTCTAGCGACAACTCCCCTTGAAAGATGTTGCCTTCGCTTAATCCAAACTCGCGTTCGAGATCGAGCGGCGTGACCACTTGCCGATGCAGGATGATGTCCTTGATGTTCGGCGCGTACTCCGCAATGGTGTTGACAACCGTATCCCCGAACTTTTCTTTTTCCGTGTCCCAGTCCAATCCGGGTGCCAGCTTGTACGGTGCATATTGCACGAAGCAAGACAAGACATGCTTTCCTGGAGGCGCCACTGACGGATCCGTTAATGACGGAATGACCATGTCGATATAAGGCCGCGTCGACCAGTGACCATACTTAGCCTCGTCGTACGCGCGTTCCATGTATTCCACGCTAGGCGAGATCGACATCGCGCCCCGCAGATGCGCACCCTCTCCGGGCATGCATTTGAAATTCGGCAGTGCATCGAGCGCCATGTTCACTTTGCCCGAAGATCCACGGTACTTGTATCGCTTCACCGACTCGATGAACTCATCCGACAGATTGCCGGGCTCCATGAACTCGATGAATGTGTGTCGCGGATCAACACTCGAGGAGATCACATCCGCGTAAATCTCTTCACCACTCTGCAGAACCACGCCTTTGGCCCTGCCACCCTTCACCAGGATTTTCGTAATACCCGACTTTGTTCGAATCTCTGCGCCAGCCTCGCGTGCTGCATCGCCGATTGCATTCGAGATCGCTCCTGTGCCGCCTCGAGCGAATCCCCACGCGCGGAACGCGCCGTCAATCTCACCCATGTAGTGATGAAGGAGCACGTAGGCTGTACCCGGCGACCGCACACCCAGGAATGTTCCAATAATTCCGGAGGCTGACATCGTGGCCTTGAGCACATCGGTCTCAAACCACTGATCGAGGAAATCGACCGCGCTCATGGTCATGAGCTGCACTTGGTTGTATTTGTCCTCTCCCGTCAAACCCTGGAAACGGCGTCCGAGAAATAGAAGTTTGCTGAGCTCCCGCGGATTGAGTGTCGCCGGATCGGGAGGCACCATCCCGAGGATCGGCTTCACGAACCGGCACATTGCCTGCATCGCTTTGCCGAATTCTTCGTACGCCTCTGCGTCGAGCTTCGAATGCCGCGCAATCTCACGACGCGTTTTTCCATGATCATTCACGCGCCAAAGGTAATCGCCGTTCGGCATCGGAGTGAAGGTGCCATCGAGGGGAAGGATCTCAAGTCCGTGCCGCGGTAGATCGAGGTCGCGAATGATCTCCGGTCGCAACAAAGAAACAACGTAGGAGCACACTGAAAACTTGAATCCCGGGAAAACCTCTTCCGTAACGGCCGCCCCGCCCAGGACGTGTCTGCGCTCCAGCACAAGAACTTTCTTGCCGGCTTTTGCTAGGTAAGCCGCGTTAACAAGGCCGTTGTGGCCTCCACCAATGACAATGACGTCGTATTTCTTTTCGTTCGGCACGGCGTTCTTCACCCCAATTCAAATCGATTGATGCGGAAGGGAAATTCCGAGAAAAATGACTCGCTATTCTATCCAGAACTCCTGATTTTGTCTGCTAATTTGCGCGTTTTGTGACCGAAAGTCATCACATCGAATCCGGTTGCCGGGAAATGCCCTGGGTGAATATAATCCGCGTTCGCCCACTTTGTGCGAACATCGGCGTTCGTCCTGAATGGTTGCAGTTTGATCAAAGGTACGGACAACAAAGTACATCAAGATTTTCAGAACTGCACGCGAGGTATTGTCTTGCCAGTTGGAACTGCGTTTCACGAGAGAACGTTGGCGCTATGCCATAGCCTGAATTACCGCGAGTGGTCCGGATACTACACGGTCAGCGTTTATGAAATGCATCATGAGCACGAGTACAACGCTATTCGCAATGCGTGCGCGCTCATCGACATCTCGCCACTTTACAAGTACCTCATCACCGGCAAGGACGCCACCAAGCTCGTCAACCGCGTTATCACGCGCGACATCAACAAAGTGAAGGTTGGACAAGTCATCTACTGCTGTTGGTGCGATGAACAGGGAAAAGTCATCGACGACGGAACTATCACGCGCCTCGAAGAGAACACCTATCGCTGGACCGCCGCGGACCCGAGCCTTCGCTGGTTTCGACAAAACGGCCTCAACATGGATGTCCAGGTCGAAGACATCTCCGAGCAGGTCGCTGCACTAGCGCTTCAAGGACCCACATCTGCCAAGCTGCTTAAGATCGTTGCCGACGCCGATATCACGAACCTGAAGTATTTCCGCAAGACCAGCGGCAAGATCAATGGCATTCCAGTCGACATTTCGCGCACCGGATACACCGGCGACCTCGGATACGAAATCTGGATGCCGTGGAACGATGCCGTCAAAGTCTGGGACGCCTTGATGGAAAAAGGCCGACAGTTCGATATCCACGCTGCGGGTATGCTTGCGCTTGATGTCGCCCGCGTCGAAGCAGGCCTGCTTCTGATCGAAGTCGATTACACCAGTTCGAAAAAAGCCTTGATTCCTTCGCAGAAGTATTCTCCATTTGAACTCGGCTTCGGCAAAATGGTCCATCTTGAGAAAGAAAATTTCATCGGGAAGACCGCGCTCGCGAAAGACGCGAAGAACGGCGTCGCACGGCAACTGGTCGGACTCGAAGTCGATTGGGTCGAAGTCGAAGAGCAGCACGACAAATTTGGACTCAGTCCTGCTGCGCCATCGCAAGCCTCTCGTGTTCCCGTGCCCGTTTATGCTGGCGATCGCCAGGTTGGAAAAGCCACGACCACCGCATTCTCTCCACTGCTGAAGAAGTTGATTGCCCTGGCAAGCGTCAACACCGAGCACTCGAAAGTCGGCACGAAACTGCAAATGGAATTGACGATTGAGGCCCAGCGGATGAAAACCACGGCCACAGTCGTGCCGATACCATTCTTCAATCCGAAGAGAAAAACGGCAACGCCGGTGTAGGGGATCCTGACGTTTGTTGGATCCGCGGACGCTAAATACTTTTGGGCTTGTCCGGATCGTTAAGATCACTTTGCGCTCTCGGCGAATTCTTTGCGCACTTTGCGGTTAGAGGTTTTTCTTTTGGTGCAACGGATCCCATCGCGTATTTAATTCTTGGCTGCTCTTCTCTTTCCCGCCCAATACAGCCACGCGCCGATCCCCACCAAAACCCCTGACAGCCCGACGATCTTCACGACTGCGAGTAGTTTGTTCGGTTCATCCGGCGGCGGCAGCACCGATAACAGAATCGTGAATACTGTCGTTCCCAACCCCACGAGCGCAACCATTCGCGCCACCGGTTTTCCTCCGGGAACGCGAATCACTTCCGGTCCGGCAGGTTCGTTCTGCAATTTGAACATCGAAGCGAACAGGTAAAGATAAGGAATGAAATACGTAATCACTCCCATGCTTACCAGCACGTCGTAAGCTCCCTTAATCCCCGTTCCTGCTTGCCCTAGAAAAATAAACAGTACACCGAACGCCCACTGCGTAAGCAATCCGACCCACGGGGTCTTCCATCGCGGATGCAATTTCCCAAACGCGGCCGGAAGGTATCGATCAATGCCAGCCACAAACGGAAGTCGCGCCACGGCAGCGAGGTATGCTCCGGCAGCACCGACGTTGCTCAACGCGATCAAGAAGGCTGCGAACGGAATCACACTTTCAAATCCCACCCGATGCGCCGTCGCTGAAATTGCCTGCATCAGCCCTGCCAGCGTGCTGACTTCGGACGGCGGCAAGGCCAACATCACGCTAATCGTGCCCACGATGTAGACGATTGTCACAGTCACGCCGGCAGAAAACAGAGCGCGCGGAATTGCCCTCCGCGCATTCTTGATCTCATCACCCATCAGCGATGCCGTCTCGCATCCTGCGAACGCATAGATCAGCACCGACCAAAAAATCATGTCATTCAGCCGCGTGCTCGGAACCATCGAGTGCAAAGTGAATGTCGTTGCCGCACCGTACATCCGCCAGGCGAATATTCCCATCGCGATAATGATGCAAGCGGGAATCCACATCGCGACCGCACCGATGTTGTGCAACCAGGTGCCAACATCCAGCCCAAAAACGTTAAGCACCGTCGCGACCGTGAGCGCTATCAACGCAAACAGAATGTAGAACGTGGTGTTCGTCGAGAGATGTCCCCATGCATCCTGTCGGATGTAGAGTGCATTGCTGGCGGCGAAGTACAGCACGGCAGGGAAGTAAGGCAGGTTGCAAGTCCAGTACGTCCAGGCACTCATGAACCCGGAAAAATCGCCGAAGGCTTTTTTTGTCCAGACGTAAATTCCGCCTTCGTTCGGATAACGCGACGAAAGCTCAATGACAGAGAGCGCAAGTGGGGTATAGAAGAGAAGCCAGGAACCAATCCATATCACAATCGAACTCGGCCCGGCGGCGGCTGCCGTGGCGATCCAGCGCAAGCTGACGCCGGTCACGACGTAAAACAAGAACAGATCGCGAAAGCCTAGTACGCGTTTCGGACGATTCGGGTCTTCCGCTTCCGCAATGGAAACGCCCGGCCCGAGCACCCTAATCTCTTCTGTAGAAGTCTCGCGTGGTGTGGAATCGGCCAAGCCCGTGTCCCAGGGTCATCGAGGCAGAGCCTCGGAAGCAGTCACGATACTGGCCATAGGGCAGGCCAGCAAGTGAAATCAACATGTACCAAGCTGCATACAGCTAGCACTAGCTACTGGCCATGAGCTACCTTCTGCCTCCGAGCAACGACCCCAGCACGCCTCGCACAATCTGCCGACCAACGGAACTGCCGACTGCTCTTGCAGTGCTCTTCATCATGGCTTCGACGAGAGTATCGCCACGCCGGCCACCTCCGCTTCCTGATGGAAATCCAAGGTTCGGAAACCAGCTGCCCGACGATGATGTTGCTGTTCCTTGATTCTGTGCAGCGGCCGGCGCCTCTTCCGCTCGCGACTTCAATCGTTCGTATGCGGACTCACGATCGACCACTTTGTCGTACACGCCGGCGACGTTCGAGTTCGCCATGATTTGTTGCCGTTGTTGCGGTGTGATCGGGCCGATCTGGCTGTGTGGCGGACACACCAGCGCTCGTTGCACGATTCCCGGAGTACCTTTTTCATCGAGGAATGAAACAAGCGCTTCGCCAACGCCGAGCTCTGTGATGGCCTTCTCCACGTTCAGCTTCGGATTCACTCGAAATGTCTGCGCCGCTGCCTTCACCGCTTTCTGGTCCATCGGGGTAAAGGCGCGTAGCGCATGCTGTACACGATTCCCCAGTTGTCCCAGGATGATCGCAGGTACATCCATCGGATTTTGCGTGACGAAATAAACGCCCACGCCCTTCGAACGGATCAGCCGCACGACCTGTTCAACTTTTTCTTGCAGCATTGACGGCAGATCATCAAACAGCAAATGCGCTTCATCGAAGAAAAACACCAGTTTTGGTTTTTCCGGATCGCCTACCTCAGGCAGCTTCTCGAACAACTCGCTCAACATCCACAGAAGAAGCGTTGCATACACTTTCGGTGATTGCAGCAGCTTATCCGCAGCCAGAATATTCACTATGCCGTTACCGTTCGAATCGGTTTGCATCAGATCGTCGAGATTGAGAGCCGGTTCCGCGAAGAACTTGTCTCCCCCTTGCTGCTGGATCGCCACCAATCCGCGTTGAATTGCCCCAATCGAAGCCGCAGAAATGTTTCCATACTGAGTCTGATATTGCGATGCATTCTCACCGACGTGCTGCAACATCGCTTGTAGATCTTTCAAATCCAGCAGCAGCATCCCGCTGTCGTCTGCGATCTTGAACACCAGCGTCAGCACGCCAGATTGCGTGTCGTTCAGATTCAGCAACCGACTGAATAACAGCGGCCCCATTTCAGACACTGTCGCCCGCACCGGATGCCCCTGCTCGCCGAAAACGTCCCAGAACGTCGCCGGCGCTCCGACAAATCCGAAATCTTCGAGCTTAAGTTTCTTCACGCGCTCCGCAATTTTCGGATTGTCTTGTCCCGCTTGGCTGATACCCGAGAGATCCCCCTTCACATCCGCAGCGAAAACGGGAACACCGATACGGCTGAATGCTTCAGCCATGACCTGCAAAGTGACTGTCTTGCCAGTGCCAGTTGCGCCGGCGATCAGGCCGTGGCGGTTCGCCATGCCGGGCAGGAGATACAAAGGTTCGTCGCTTTGCGCAATCAAAAGAGGATTAGGCATTCAATAATCTCCAAAAGTTATTCGGCTGTTTGGCGCTTCTTTGCCGAAGCTTTCCAGTACAAATATCCCGGAATTCCCAGCAATACGATCGCAGCGCCCGCCAAGGCCTCTTTCGGGCGCGTGATGATCGTGTTTAGCGTCCATGCGCCACCAGCAAGAACATAAAGGGCCGGTATCCACGGATACCCCACACACCGTACGGGTCGCTCAATGTCCGGATGTTTCCGTCGAAGGATGAATAGCCCGATCACGGTCATCGTGTAAGACAGAACCATTCCAAAAATTACGTAGGTATAGAGCTGGTCATACCGTCCACTCATCGTCAGGATTGCCGCCCATATCCCCTGGCCGATCAAACTGAACGCCGGCGTGCGCCACTTTGGATGTACCTTGGCCATGCTTCTGAAGAAGGCTCCATCCTGCGCCATTGCCATGTACACGCGCGCGCCCGATAGCGTGCACGTGGCCGCTGCGCTGAAGCACGAAATCGCAATCATCGCCGATAACCAGAATGCGGCCTGCGGAGAGAACAGCGCCGCCGCCGCAGCGTGAGCAATTGTTTCGTGTCTAGCGATCTCGGACAACGGCATCGCATATACGTAAGTCATATTCATTGCGATATAAATCGCAGCCACGGCGAGGATGCCGAGCACCATCGCGCGTGGCACATTCCGCTCAGGGTTTTTCACCTCGCCGGATACCCACGTGATGTAAACCCAACCGTCATACGCCCAAAACACTGCAATCAACCCGACACCAAAGGCGGAAATCCACGCACCTGGACTCAATCCCATGCTCAGTCCACCGGTACCTGCCAGACTGAAATGCGACCAACTGCCTTTTCCAATTGTGAATCCGAGCAGCACGAACGCCGCCATCGCCGTAAATTTTGTCCACGTGGAGACGTTCTGAAGTAGCGCTCCCCAACGCAATCCGAAGACGTTCACCAGCGTCAGAATGACGATCAACAGTAGTCCTACGAGATGTGCGCGTGTAACCGTAATGCCGATGAATGTCGTAACGACGTGCTCTTGAGAAATCACCGGGACGATCTGTCCCATGTATGCGGCTGACGCGACTGCTAGCGCTGCGATCGTTCCGCCATTCGCCACACTGAACAGCATCCAGCCGTACAAAAATCCGACCAGATCTCCGTACGCTTCTCGGAGATACACGTACTGACCGCCCGAGTGCGGGAACATCGACCCCAATTCTGCAAACGCTGCGCAGGCGAACAGCGATACCACTGCGCCAGCGACCCACACGCCGAGAAACAACGCAGGATTCGGCAGCGGCCCCGCGATGTCTTTCGCCGTCAGGAAAATCGAGGAGCCAATCACGCCGCTGACCAGCAGCAACACGGAATCAAGCAACGAGAGCCCACGAATCAGGCTTGGTTGCGATGATTTTGTTTGATCCTGGGTAGGAGGTGCAGCAACTGGGGAAGGGTCCATGGGTTATCCGATTCCGAGTTCGTCCGGAGATTCAAGCGGCGTACCGCAGCGCCTGCAAATGACCGCCGCACAATCACCACACGTCAACGGGTCCATCACTTCTTCCGCGCAGGTTGGGCAGTAAAGTACCTGCGATTCGGGCTTTTCTCCCTTGGGCTCCGATGACATAAACACAGGACTGTAGCATACGCGGGTCCTTCCGCCGTGTCTGCGGTGGCAGGCGCGTTCATGTTAAAAAAGGTGATGTTTAAAATCGATTGCTGATCGCATGACACCCGACGAAGCGCTGCAACTCGAATTCAATCGCTGGGCCGAAGCTGGCGAAGGCCCGAAGATGGAGCAACACCATCTCGACATCACCATGAAGACTCTGCGCCTGATGGATTTGCGTCCGGGAGAACGGGTGCTCGATCTAGGCTGCGGCTCTGGTTGGGCGTCACGCTTGCTGGCGCGACTGGTGGGCGATGGGCCCGAGGGATTTGGCCAGGTTGTTGGTCTGGACATTTCCGACGAAATGGTGCGTCTTGCACGCGCATCATCGAAAGACTTCGAGAACATCCTATTCGTGCAGGGATCTGCGTCGAAGATTCCTTGGGAAGAGAATTTTTTCGATAAGGTGCTCTCCGTCGAATCGTTCTACTACTACCCAGACCAGGATCGCGCGCTTCTGGAACTCTTCCGTGTTCTCGCTCCGAAAGGCCGTCTGTTCATTCTCATCAATCTCTTCAAAGACAATCCTTACTCGCTACAGTGGGTCGACAAGCTAAAAGTGCCAGTGCATGTTCGCTCGGCGGCAGAATATGCTGAGCTTTTCAAAGCACATGCGTTTGACAAGATAGAGTGGAAGCTGATTCCCGACGATACGCCGACACCCGACGACTACAAGACAAAATCATTCAATAGCCTTGATGATCTGCGAGCGTTCAAGAAAACAGGCGCGCTGCTTTTGATGGCATCCAAACCCGACCTGCGCACACCGGCGCCGGGCTACACGATCTATTGATGCGATAACTTCGTCGAAAATGCGTTGATATCACCGGGCTGCGAGTTCTGTGAACATCCCCCGTCGCCGATCCTGAATCGGCAATTGGCAATCGACAATTGCAATCAGATTGAGTCATCGTCGTCGTCGCGGTCACCATCCCGATCATTCCGGTCAATGCTCTTTGCCGGACTCATCGGCCGATTGTCGTTGGCGTGCAGGATTTCAATCCGTCCATTGACATTCGATAAGTGAATCTCGGTTCCGCCCCCGCCAAGTTCGCCATTGAGAGACCGTCCTACCATGTGCTTCGCGACTGGCAATCCGAAGTCGTTTGAAATACCTCCAGATACTGTGGACGCCTCGACACGCGCCTTCGCGTCCGAAGGCAGAGTCAGTTTCAAACCGCCGTTAACGGCACTCAGTTCAACGCGCGAAGAAGACACCTGCCCGACACTAGCATCCAGTTGTCCGTTCACAGTGCTGAGTTGAACGCGACCGGAAAGGTCACGGGCTTGGAGCAGACCGTTTACACAAGAAGCCTTTACATCCCCCGCTATGCCTTGCAAATCGAGGGCGCCATTCACTAGGCTGATTTCATCCAGTCTCGCCTGTTTCGGTACAGTGAGCGTGTACTCAACGCTCGCCGGATTGTCGTGATCGTCGTTGGTGAAGTTATGGTCGTGTTCCGGATACTTCGTACGAATTGATAAGGAGTTCGCGCTTGCATTGACTTCGATTTTTGATTCGTCGAGGCGTTTCTTGTTCCATGCGCTCTTCACCGCGTCAACCTTTACCTCGTTGCGGTCCCACGCGCTGATGTGCACTGGGCCATTGATGTTTTCAAGTTCAATGCGTCCTCTATCCGAGAGTGGGTAAGTTTGATGGAATTCCTCCGTGAGCTTGCCTTCAAATCCGTGTGCAGTCCCAGCAAAAAGCAACAAAGCAGAAATCGCACCGAGTACGGAACCCATCCAGATCTCTTTTCTCTCTCGCCGCATAACGCCTCCAATGCGGTTTAGACGAAACAGTTGTTAATTGGTGAGTGGAATTTAGCGAGCTTGAGGCGTACCTACTAGCGACCAGGCACTATCTACTAGCTACTTCTTTTCTATCCGCCTCATTGATCAAAAACACCGCCAAGATCGTGATTTCCGGATCGATTGGATGTCGGTAGCGCGCGTGTGGAAAGACTAAGTAGTAAACGGCCGGGTAGCAGAGCAAGAGCCACAAGAAGAGCCAAGCATGAGGTTTACGTCGCCGCAAAGCGCGACCGATTCCCCAGATCATTAAAATCGACGTTGTAAAAAACAGCGCTTCCTTGAAGGGCGCGACCCATGGGTTGTCATATGATTTCGGAACACCGTACCAGTAGTAAGTGAACCGCTCCATGCAAACGATCAAAAACCGCCCTGGATGCGATTTGATCCAAGCTAACGCTTCTTGCTTTCTTGACTCCACGTAGGCAAGTTCGCCCATTCGTTCGTACTTCGCAGCTTCAAGTGTGTTCTGGGTCGGATGCAGGAAGAACATCCATGTCCCATTTGCGTTGGGCCCATTCCCCATGCGCAGTTCGGCACCGAAGTTGGAACGGATGAAGACAGGCCGTCCGAACACGTGGTAGTTGCGCACCAGCCAAGGAGCGATGCACGCAAAGAATAGCAGGGAAGCAAGCACAACCCCAGCGAGCGATTTCTTGCCTGCTTTAGAACGCCGATACCATGCATAGAGTCCTGAAGCCGGCAGGAATGACAGCAGCACAGGACTGTTCAACGCAGCAACTCCCCAGAGCAGTCCAAACGCAGCCCAAGGCCTCCACCCTTTTCGCTCTTCGAAAGTGATCGCCAGCCAGAAAATCGTTGCGATCAGAAGCGCCGAAAGGCTCGTCTCCCACACCCATTTTGTGCACCAGTAGATCACGTAGGGCATTAACGCCCATGTCCATGCGGAGCCAACCGCAACGCGCTCGCTAAAGCATCGCCTTGCGATCAGAAATATCGGAATACACGTCAACGCAGACCAGAAACTGTTGATCGTGAGCAGAGTGAACGCAGAGAACCGAGTGTAGATTCCGAAGAGCTTGAACACGCCTGCGATCAGAAAAGGAGTGAGAGGAGGCTCCCAGGCGGTGGGCCCAGTGACACTATGAAAGGGATTTGAAAATCCATATCCGCGCGCGAGTGATTCCGCGATTCGCCCCATCTCCCAGCCGAACCCGAAATTCGATTCACTGGTGCGGAACTTGTAGGTATGTAAAACGAGGATGGTAAGAATGCGAAGGCCGAAGGCGATCACGAACATCCAAAAAAAAGATGTGCGAATGCGGGACCAGCAGTTGGCGAAAGGCCTCTCAGTCATGCGCTCCGATCACTTGTATATGATCGGGCGCACACGAGCAATACGATGGCTGAGTCCGTGTTCTATTGGCCAGCCAGTTTTTCGAGCGCTGCCTTGTTGCGTATCACCAGGGTCGCTCCAGTCTGCTCAATCACGCCTTGCTTTCTAAAGTCTCCCAGCAAACGCGTGATCGTTTCTCGAGAAGATCCAAGCAACTGCGCAATCTCCTCGTGGGTCAGGGTAACCTTCAGACGCAGACTGCCGTTTGCGGCCCGCACCGCGTCCGATGACCACTGGAGAAGTAGTCGGCCCAGTTTCTCCGACACGGAGTGAGACAGACCTATCGAACGCAGCACATCGTACGCGGACTGACACTCACGGCTCAGATGCTGCGCTGCCTGCAAGCAGGCATCACCATGCTCCTTGATGAATGCTAGGAAGTCGCGTGCGTGAATAAAAGCGAGTTGGGAAGGCTGCAGCGTTTCGACTGTAACTTCGTGGGCCGTGTTGGAGATGACTGCGTGCGCTCCGAGCACTTCGCCGGCGCGGGCGATCTTCAGAATGAACGTCTTCCCATCGCTGTTCGTGGTGAAAAGCTTCGCGGAACCCTGGCACAGGATATAAACGCCCCTCGCCGCTTGTCCTTCCATGAACACCAAAGCTCCTTCGGGATAGGAAGTGCTGTGTTTAACCCGATCCAGGTCCTGCAAGGATGGTTGGGACAGCGCGCAAAAGTATCCCTCATTCCGCAGTTTGCATTGCTGGCAATGGTCGACGACTGGCAAACCGTATGGAACGTTCTCTTTCTCCAACTGCCCAAAGCTATCCATTGGTACGCGTGAGGAACGGGTTGTAATCGTTGCGAATGCACTGGCCATGAGGAGCCGCCTTTCGATGTTCGATATCACTCATGCATCTCCCACGCCAATCGCGGACAGTCTGTTGCCTCGTCAGCGATCCCATTCAAATAATCTAGAATCAACAACTTATGATGACTGCTGCCATTACGTTAAAAACCCCTCCGGAGGCGATTTTCCGGCTCTTTTGGGTCTTTTCCCACAGTTCTGGGTGATCTCCATCACCACGCTAAGTGACCGTTATTTCAATTTTTGGCGCTTTAAGTGTGCTGTCGGATAGCAGCTTCAACGGTGTTCAGCAGCGTCGCACGGGTGAAAGGTTTTTCAAGGAGACGGGTTCCGGTCTGAAAAGCTTCACGCTCTCCCAACAGTTCTCCGGTATATCCAGACATATACACGACTGCCATCTCGGGGTGGGATTCTCCCAATTGGCGGACAAGTTCCGGCCCGCTGACACGTCGCATGACTACGTCCGTCAGAAGCACGTCGATTCTGTGGTGGTTGTCACGCATTGCCTCAAGCGCAAATTTGCCATCTGCCGCTTCGATTACCTTGTAACCATGTTCTTCAAGCATCTCCTTGGTTAGAAGACGCATGATTTCGTCGTCTTCGACCAAAAGAACAGTGTGGCCGGGTCGCCGGGCAGGAATGCACTCCGGTTCCATGCTAGCAGCTGCATTCAGCTTCTCCTCTGCCGAAGGTAGATAGATCTTGAAGGTCGTCCCTCGTCCACGTTCGCTGTAAACAAGAATATGTCCACCGCTCTGGCGGATGATGCCATACACCGTCGACAACCCAAGTCCTGTACCCTTTCCCACTTCTTTCGTTGTGAAGAAAGGTTCGAAAATGCGCGCGCTGGTCGCTTGGTCCATGCCCGTCCCGGTATCGCTGACAGCAAGCGTAATGTAGCGGCCTGGCTTAAGTGGCGCATGTTGATTCGCCAGCACATCATCGAAAATAACGGTCGACGTTTCAAGGATCAGCTTTCCACCTTTGGGCATCGCATCGCGCGCGTTGACCGCTAGATTTAGCACCACTTGGTCTAGTTGCATCGGATCCGCCTCAACCAGTGCTGCTTTGGTCTGCGGCAAAATCGCGACCTCAATGTCATCTCCCATCAGTGGCCGCAAAAGCTTTCCGGTCTCGCGCAGTCGCTCGTTCAAATCGAGAATCGTGGGTTGAACCACTTGCTGCCGGCTGAAAGCGAGCAGTTGCCGTGTGAGAGTTGCCCCACGCTCCGCCGCTTTGCGAATGTTTTCGATGTATTGGGACGAACCGTCGGGACTGAAGCGAGCTCTAAGTAGTTCCGTGCATGCCGTAATAATCCCGAGAATATTGTTGAAGTCGTGTGCGACTCCTCCAGCCAATCGGCCGATTGCTTCCATCTTCTGCGATTGTCGAAGCTGATCCTCTGCTCGCTTTTGCGCCGTAACGTCGCGCCCGATCGCGGATGCCCCGATGATGTTGCCGACCTCGTCGCGGATCGGAGATACAGTTAACGAAATGTTTAGATGTCGCCCATCCTTCGTAACGCGTATCGATTCCAAATGACTGACAGTCTCTCCTCGCCCGATCTTGTGCAGAATTTCTGGAATTTCATCGGAGCGATCGGGAGGCGTCAGCACAGAAATGGGTTTCCCAACCATTTCTTGCTCGGTGTATCCGTAGATGTGCTCGGCGCCACGGTTCCATGACGTGATGATTCCATCGAGGGTCTTTCCAATGATCGCATCTTCCGACGAATCGATGATGGAAGCCAAACGACTGCGATACTCGTAGATTTGACGATTCGAGCGCTCGCCTAATTCTGCATGTGCCCGCCGTAGTTCCTGCTCAACTTCTTTTCGCGCACTAATATCCCGCAGCGCACTCAGAACTACCATTCCCTCAGCGGTGTGCACCGGACTGAGACTGATTTCAACTGCGAATTCCGAGCGATCTTTCCGGCGGGCAAATAACTCCAACCCTGCGCCCATCTGGCGTACTCGCGGCTGCGACACATATTCCGCGCGATGCCGCTCATGTGCGGCAAGATGACGTTCCGGAATCAGCAATTCAATTTTCTGGCCCAGCAATTCCTCGCTCTTATATCCGAATAGGACTGTGGTCTGCTGGTTGGCCGCGATGATGGTGCCACTCTGGTCGACGATAATCGTCGCGTCCGGAACCATCTCCAAAATCTGTGACGTGAGCAAGCTCGAACTGGGATGTTTCTTAGCACGAGGCTTCGCCCCTCGCTCTTTTGAGGGCTTTCCTGGCATTGTTTTGACGCTACCCTTCGCTGTGCCTCATGGTTCCGAAACGATGCTTCCGACCCCCGTAAGCATCCCACACTATGAGGTGAGGTTTGGTCCCCCCGAAACTTGTCACATCATACGCAAGATTGCCTATTCTATCTAGCGCTCGCATAGCATAGGCAATTTCACTCGCTAATGTTATTTCGTACGCGCGAGGGTAATATTTTTGCTCTGAAACCAGTCAGCAAGCATTAAATGAATTCTCCCCAGTTACAACCCCTTCGGAATGATCTGTTACTGCTCGGTTTGGACCTGACCGGCACCTTTGTGTTTGCGGTCGAAGGAGCTCTGGCCGGTGTTAATGGACACCTCGATTTTTTGGATTGATGGTGCTTTCCTTCGAAGCCGCGTTGGGAGGCGGCGTTGTACGCGACCTGCTCCTCGGAGCAACTCCTCCCCAGTCATTGCGTGATTGGCGCTATGCAACCACCGCATTTATGGGAGGGGCTTCCGTCTTCTTCTTCCATCGATTTGTTCTAGAGTTTCCCGCTAGTGACCTGATTATCTCTGATGCCGCCGGACTGTCCCTATTCGCTGTTGCAGGCACTGAAAAGGCGATGAATTACCGGGTGGGCCCATTCATTGCGGCTTTGCTTGGGAACTATCACCGGCGTTGGTGGAGGAGTAATCCGCGACGTGTTTCTTGCCCAAATTCCATTGATCTTACGTTCGGACATCTACGCAACCGCCGCCTTGGCTGGTTCTGTCATCATGCTTGTATTTTGTAGACTCGGTGTGTCGCGCACGCGCGCTACGTTCGTGGGTGCTTTTGTCTGTTTCATGCTGCGAGTGGTGAGCGTCTGGCGCCACTGGAACCTTCCGAAGGTAATGGCCTGATGGTTACCAGGTAATCCAAACAAGAGTGGTGCCGTTGCTTTCCCATGATTAGCGCCATTCTTGTGCAAACTCTTACCGCTTTCACTCGCAGGGTAGTCCAAAGGCGCTCATTTCCTAGAGTTAAATTTGGCACGGCGGTTGCCTTATCAAAGGTTGAGGCGCGACCCCGGATTCTCAGGCGCCAGTTTTAGGAGAGACCATGAAGATCGTGTTCACAGTTTTATGCCTGTTGATCGCCACCGGCGCCTTCGCCCAAACTGGTGCAGGTGCTATAAGCGCTGAGCCCCGCCCAATTGAGGTTCCAAGCCACCCGAAAGTCGCAATGGCCACGCCTCTAGCTTCACCCCACAACTTACTCGGAACGAATGGCTCGACGATCGCGCAGGGCGTGTTGCCACTCTGGCAATTTGCGCCCAAGGCCACCAACCCCGTCTCCCTTGGGGAAGTCGCTCGTCGCGTCCGCCAGGAAAAAGTCCAGGCCCGCAAAGCAACTTTCATTCGCGAAAACTAGCTGATCCCACAAGTCGAGTCGCTAAACTTTCATCACGGTCTTCAATAGCGACTCGACTCCATTCCAGGTAATTTGCACCCCGATACAAAGCAGCACGAACGCGATCACCCGCAGGATCCCATGTGCCGTCTGTGGCGAAACCCGTTCCGTGATCTTCGGCGCGTAGGCATAGCAAAAGTAAACCAGTGCGCTTTGGACGACGATTGCAATAAGAATTCCCAGGTGTCCCATTAAATTCGGCAGAACGGATTTTGCGGACGCATGTGCGCTCAGGGTCAATGTCACTACGATGCAGCCGGGTCCCGCCGTCACGGGGAACGTTAACGGATAAAACGTTTGCTGCGACAGAGCGGATAGCCTGGTGGAAGGAACATCAGTCGCGTCGGATTTCGGGCTCGCTTGCTGCTCATTGAGCAGGCTCCATCCCATTGCCGCAAGCACCAGTCCCCCCGCGACCTGAACCACTCCTAACGAAATTCCAAAAAACGCTAGAAGTACCGTTCCGACCACCTCGATTACTACGAGGAATACGATGGTGCTGACCGCGATTTTCCATGCCAGTGAGCGAAAGTCCGAGGCCGGCAAATCTCCCACGATTCCTAAAAAAATCAAGGCCGAGCCGAACGGATTGACAACTGGTAGGAGGGCGCTAAACGCCAGCCCAAAAAACTTAATAAAAAGTGAAATGTCGGCCATGGCGGCACAGGATAACACCCGAGCTTCCCGTGACTATCAAAGGCATTTTGTCCCTGCTAGACTGAATACAGGTGGGGCGGTCACAGGTCGATATCCCGGCCTAAAGCATGGTTCAACCCTGAAACGCTCCTTCGAGCAAGTGCAAGTCCGCTTCGCTGGAGGCCCTGAGATGCATCGCGATCCTCATTCCAATCAAAGCCTACTCAGGAATCCTTCGCCGAGAACGTCACGAAGTTATTGGGTCACGCTCGGCCTGATTTTGCTGATTTGCCTTCCGATTCCGGCATACGCCTACGGCGATCCAACTGGTGGAGCGATATTCCAAATCCTCGGGCCAATCCTTGCTCTCGCCTGGGGAGCTTGGATGATCTTCGCGAACGGTGTGCGCCGACGCGTTAGCAATTTGATTCACAAGATGCGAGGAACGAAACCATCTCCTACCCCTGAGCCCTGATAGGCATTGACTGACAAGTTTCAAATTACCGTCATGTACTCACCCGGAAACGCATATCCCTTGTCCTGGATGAACTCTCCCCAGTAACGATCCACGCTTTGTTTTTGAGCAGAAGAAATCTCAAACTGATTTCGCCGATGTCCTGCCACCCGCGAGAGGTATTTCTCGATATGTTGCCGCACCTCGCTGAAGTCTCCCAAATGCAGCTCCCGATAGACACGCTCGGTTTCATCGAGAGGTTTTGCGACCAGGTCTTCATACCGGACCGTTGCCTTCCTACTCAATTGGCCCAAAGCCTGCCGCAAAATCGCTTCATGTCGTACATAAGCATTCAACACGAACAGCTCGATGTCTACATCTGCGTAATCTTCCAGGCTGTATTCCTCAAGCAGCGTCTTCCAGAGTTTCAGGTTCGAGGCGAACACCTCATACGGATTTCTCTCGATCACTACAAAACGCGCCTGCGGGTACAGCATAGAGAGCATCGGCAATCTGAAGCCATGCGTCGGTGATTTGAGCACCATCGGCTTAGCTTGCTGAATCGTGAGAAGTTTCAGGAAGTAGGCAAGCGTCCCACTCCAGCACTTCTGGTCTTGCTCCGAGCGGCTGCGTAGATCGAGCAAAGCTTCCGGCGCTTTCATCAGCGACGGAACAAGCAATGCCTCGTAGGGAGAGGGTGCTCCGAGGCATAGCAGCGCAAATTCATCTTCTTGTGGTGAATGCCAGGTATAACGCACCTCATCCATTGCGCGTTTCGTTCCAACCTGCTTGCCTCCAGCTGACATTTTTTCTGTGAGCAGGAAGTTCGACGCATTCAGGCAGGCATACGTGCTGGGAAATCCAAACCGCGGATTACTACAGAGCAGCTCGTGCAGAAATGTTGTTCCCGAGCGCCAAAAACCAACAACGAAAAGCGGCGGCAACGGGACGGCATCTGCGATGGCTTGTTCGTGACTCTTCCGTTGTATCCGGTTCAACGCCGTATGAACAGCAGCAGACCGCCAGTGCGATGCTCGAGCGAACCAGTTGATCCGGCTTCGTGTCGGATCAACCTTTTGGATGATTGGTCGCCACGCCTCCAGCAGTAAACGGAATTTTCGGGTAGGTCCGCGTTTCATTGCCGCCCGTGCTGTTGTTGCGCAAAGCTTTCGTTCACGCTCTTCAACTTGTCGACGAGGGCGCCACCCAACCGCTGAGCGACATCAGGTTCGGACTCGAGAACGTCGTGCTGCTCACTGGAGTCGGTCCTGTATCGGTACAGCGCTCGCTTGCCGGTCGACAGATAACTCACGAGTTTGAAGTCATTGTCCACGATCGCCAGAGTGCCATCTTTGATCGGCTTCTGCGCGGGCTCAGTTTCCAAATTCATACTGAAAATAAAGTGATCCGCAAGCTTTTGGCCTCGTGTCGCTGGCAGAAGAGAAACGCCTTCGGCCCAGTTCGGGATTGGGATACCAAGCGCATCGAGAATGGTCGGGAGAATATCCACCTGTTCTGCCGTTTGTGAGATGCGTGTGCCCGATTTTTGTCCGGGAAGATGAATCAGTAAGGGAACTCGGATCAAGTTATTCTGCAGACGCGGCCCACCATGCACGAACCAGTTGTCCTCGAAGGATTCTCCGTGATCAGAAGAAATGATCACGATCGAACGCTGCAAGCGGCCTGTTTGCTCCAGCCAGCCCAGAAATCCACCTACCGCGCGATCCGCATACTGCACGATTTGGTCATAGCAGGAGCGCAATTTCGTCACGGTCACGCCGGAAGATAGTTTTTTTGCACTGATGATCCGGACGTGCTCGCAGTTTTCGGAGGAAACGTACGGACCACCACTGCTGGGAGCCCAGTACGGATCGTGAGGTGGATAAATATGCGTCCACATGAATTGCGGCTGGGATATGCCGGGGCTCTCAAGAAGAGCACGCGCGTGTGCGAAAACATTTTCGGCAGGCGATGGATAGCGGCCGGGCCAAAGTTTGGCGTCGAGTTCTTCGCAAGGTTTGAAAATCCGCTGAAGAATCGAGTAGGCAAGGGTGTACTGGCTATTGGTGCCAACCAGGCTGGTGTAGCGGAGCCAAAGTCCTGCAATGCCTGACGGTTCGGGAAACTGGACCGAATCGTAGCTGGAAAGAGTGCGATGCTGGAACGGCGCCGCGCGAAAGTTGGAGGAAATCATGGTCGTGTAATAGCCATGTTCATGGAGAATGGCCGCCAGATTTTCATCACGAATATCGTGTTGAAGAAATCCGCCGTAGCTGAAGACACGATGGGTCCATGGGAATTTACCGGTCTCGATGCTGGCCGTAGACGCTGTGGTGAAGTTCGAATTGGCAAAAAATTGCTCGAACGTAAAACTTTGCGTGGCAAAGCGATCAAGATTTGGAGTGGTTGCTTGGCCATAGCCGTAAAGCGACGTGGCATCAGCCCTCAATGCGTCGAAGGTCAACAGATAGACGTCAGGAAGGTTGGTGACACTCGCTGAGCGAGGCGGCAACTGATAGTTCCGGAAAAGGTAAACGCCTTTGCTCCATAAAACGACCAAACAAACGATGGCCAATCCGAAGTGGAGCCACGCGACCGGAGCCATGCGAGTCCGAAAAAAATTCTGGAGACCGGAGAGACGCAATGTCCGTATGGTCCAAGCAGCAGCCACCAGCAGAGCAATGACGTAAAGAGATTCTAGAATCGAACTAAGGTGTCCTGATGGCGCAATTTCCATGCGCACGGCGCCGGAGAGTCGGGCCACGAAATATCCAACTGGCGGCGCAACCCAAAAAAACCATGCAACGGGACCTGCGAAGCGGGATGTAATGGGAAGCAATCCCAACAACGTTCCAATAATAAAGACCAGCAGCCACCACGCAGATGCCAGCCCCAGCACGAGCAGCAAGGCGACCCCCGCATCGAGCATGATCTCCTGCGACGTCATGTACGTTCGCATGCTATCGAGCTGCTGAACCGTGAGAAGTTCCAGCGTCAGGCAGAACACCGCACAAACAGATAGTAGGGCAAGGCCGGGACGCAGCTCACGGCTTTTAAGTTTCGGAGATGATGATGGAGAATTTTGCAGCGTTTCCTTTGCGGTAGACGAAGATGTCAATCAACACACCCCGACAAATACTAGAGGAACTCAGCCGCGTTATCCAACTCTTGGAAGGAGCCGGAAGATAGGCAAGTGCCGTCTGTAGTATTCCAACCGTTCTTTACCTGAGGAAAACCACAATTTCTCCTGCAAAATCCAGACGACTCTTTTCGGAAACCTGACATCTACCTACAGCCGATCAACTCGCCCGTCGGAGGTTTTATATTGTCTCAACCAACTAGAGTACTTTTTGTCGATGACGAGGAGAAATTACGCGTTCTCTGGCCCGCCATTCTTTCCCGCGAAGGATTTGAAGTCGAGGTTGCTTCGAGCGTTCCTGAGGCCCTGCAGCTCATCACCGGACGCAAGTTCGACGTGCTCGTCTCTGATTTGAATCTCGGACAGCCCGGAGACGGCTTCACGGTTGTCAGCGCCATGCGACGTACACAACCTCATGCTGTAACTCTCATCTTGACTGGCTATCCCGCTTTCCAGGCTGCCTTGCGTACGATCCACGAACAAGTGGATGACTTTCTCATTAAAGGTACCGACCCCGATCTGCTGGTGCAGTCTATTCGACAAAGACTTTCCCACCCAAAAAAGAGCAGCCAGGTCCTCGCCAAGCGTCTCTACCAAATCGTTGCCGAAAATCGACAGGAACTCATTGAAAACTGGTACGAGGGTGTCGAGAAGGATTCAGAGGTGAGTCAAATTCCACTGACCAAGGAAGGTCGAATCGATCATTTACCGGAAGTATTGGATGAATTGATGCGGCCCGAGCGGTTCCAGGGTGAGGCGGGCCGGGTAGTCCGTGACGCTGCTGCAAAGCACGGAGAGACAAGACGGAAGCAACAATACACGCTCGGAATGCTTCTGCAAGAAACGCGTATTTTCCACAGTGTCATCTGTGATCTAGTCCAGCGCAATCTACTTTATGTAGACCTGAGCAGTGTGGTGCCCGATCTGATCGAAGTCGACAATCGGACCCACCTCCTGTTACGTGATTCGCTGGAAACATTTCTTCAGCTCGGAGGCGTTCCGCATGCCGCCTAAACAGGAAGGCTTCCTTATTTAACTAATATCTGTAAAAGCGCCGTGCACCTACTCGGCGCCTGCTCACTACTCCTCCGCGCCCGCGCTAGTTTCTTTTCTCTTGAGCACGGTAGCGCTTGGATACTCTTCATCCAGCTTCGAAAGCAAGTGCTGAACTAGCTCAATGATCCTGGACGGATCTTTCTCCGTTTGCACCTCTTCGGCGATATCTCTCCAATTTTTTTGGTCGAATCCATCTTGTTTGTCGAGGCTCATGACGACACCTTCCAACCAGGTTTAAGGGGGAGTCTTGTCGAGGCATAAACGTAGCGCTAACGAACCTATAATGTCAACAAGAAAATATTGTTGAATAAATGGCAAATCACTGTTACAGGGTCTTAATCGTCTTGTTACTATTGATGATATGCACCTATTGTGCTACTAATGACGCATGGCTAAAGGGAAACAGGACAACGTCGAAGCGCCTCCGCAGTACCAGACAATGCTGGTTTCCGATCTCCGGATGGGCCGGCGCGGCAAGCACCACGATTTGGTGAATGGAATTTTGGCGGAGTTGGATAACCTCGCCGAGGGCTCGGCCATGATCATCCCGCTGGACGACATCGGCGGTGTATCACTTCCGAATCTAAGGTCCGCCGTTTCGCGCGCTACCAAGTCGCGGGGAATCGCCTGCGAAACCTATTCTGATGACAAGTCTTTCTACATCTGGAAGCAAAAAGCCGGTACTCAGAAGCAGTCTTTTTCGAAAGCAATGAAAACTTCTCGAAGCCGATCCCAGCAGTAGCTTGGACTCGAACGCAGATCGCTCTTCACTTCTTCTTAGATTTAGTTTCTCGCCTTGGCGTAGAACGCACTTTGGAGTTCAATACTCCAGATAATTCAAACGCTTCCCGAAGCCAGTCGGTGATTGGAGCTTCCACCTCGTCGCGGTGTTTGATTGGAAAGATGTGAACGACTTTGGATTTTGAAACGCGGTCCACGCGGCGCACTTGCGGTGCTTTCAATACGCGGCCCAGAAACACGCATACCTCGAGAAAGCTCTTCTTCGGACGCACGAAGAAGTAGCACGACCTCCGTGAAAACATGATTGATTTGTGTGACGCATAGATTCGCTGATCTCCGAATGACGCCGCCGTCTCGCGCAGCCGTTCCCATGCCTCCAACAAATCATCCGAGAGGTCCTGAGTCAGAGCGGCCTCGGTCGTAGTCCAGCAGTCGTGCTTTTCGCCTTCATTGACCCATCGCTTGCAGTGGTAGCACTCTCGACCGGGCATGAGTCATTCTAGTCATGAATCGCAGCCAGCGCTGACCGCAGGTGGGGACGGCATCTGCAACACTCTTTGACTTCCTCGGTCGCTCCACCTAACATGGCCCGACTCCTATCTATCCCATGATCGGGCAGACTATTTCTCACTACCGCATCGTAGAAAAACTCGGTGGCGGTGGGATGGGTGTCGTTTACAAAGCCGAAGATACAATGCTCGGTCGCTTCGTTGCGCTTAAGTTTTTGCCTGATGACGTTGCGAGAGACCCGCAAAGCCTTGAACGGTTTCGTCGTGAGGCACGCGCGGCATCAGCCCTGAACCATCCCAATATCTGCACCATTTACGAAATCGCCAATCACGATGACCGATGGTTTCTGGCGATGGAGTACCTCGATGGGCTCACGTTGAAGCATCGCATCGCGGGACGTCCAATGGACATCGAAGTCCTCCTATCCCTCGGTATCGAAATTGCCGACGCACTCGATGCGGCGCACTCCGAAGGCATTGTTCATCGTGACATCAAGCCAGCGAATATCTTTGTGACCAAGCGCGGACGTGCCAAGATCCTCGATTTCGGACTGGCGAAAGTCACTGCTTCGTCCAGTGTGAAACCCGATGCGTCAGCCGCTACGGCAGCGCAAACTGCCCAGGTCGACATCGAACATCTGACCAGCCCAGGTACCGCTCTTGGAACCGTAGCTTACATGTCCCCCGAGCAGGCCCGCGGCAAGGAACTCGACAATCGTACGGACTTGTTTTCCTTTGGTGCAGTTCTTTATGAGATGGCGACGGGTGAAGTGCCTTTCCGCGGTGAAACCTCCGCTGTCATCTTCCACGCCATTCTGAGTCGCGCTCCGACTTCTCCTGTCCGGTTGAACCCCGAACTTCCGACGGAACTCGAGCGGATCATCAATCGAGCTCTGGAGAAAGATCGGAACTTGCGCTATCAGAATGCTGCCGATTTGCGGGCCGAACTGCAAAGGTTGAAGCGCGATACGGACTCGAATCGCTCAGCGGTGTTATCCGAAGATCAACTTCCTCCGGCGCCTTCTTCGTCGAACCCGGTCGTTGCGTCGGGACAGGCTCCGGTTGCTCCTAGTGGCCCGAGCGTCGCAGCGGCGATTTCACAATCTGGATCAGCGGCTGCAGCGAAAGTTCAAACTCCTAAGAAGAAACTGTTATTTGCCGCGGTCGCAGCTTTCGTCTTGATCGCTGCCCTCGCTATGTTTCTGTACTCGCGACGAGCGGTCGCACTCAACGAAAAAGATTATGTGCTGCTCACCGATTTCGTGAACACGACAGGCGATCCCGTGTTCGACGGAACTCTGAAGCAAGCCCTCGCCGTACAACTCGAACAGTCTCCGTTCCTGAACGTCTATCCGCAGGAGCGCGTGAAAGAAGCCCTGCAATATGCGGGGCATTCCCCAGACGATCGTCTTACTGTGCCAATTGCGCGCGACATTTGCCAGCGTGAAGCCATTAAGGCAATTCTGACTGGATCTGTCAGCTCTCTCGGTTCTTCTTACGTGGTGGCTCTTGAGGCGCTGAATTGTCGGACTGGAGATACGATTGCCCAACGTCAGGGCGAAGCGCCCAGCAAGGAAAAAGTTTTAGCGGTCCTCGGAACGGCGGCCAAGGAGTTGCGCGGTCCACTAGGCGAGAATGTTGGCTCGATCGAGAAGTTCAGTGCTCCCATCGAACAGGCAACCACATCGTCACTCGAGGCCATGAAGGCCTACGCCATGGGAGACGAGAAGCGCGCCAAGGAGGGCGATGTGGAAGCACTCCCGTTCTATAAGCGTGCTGCAGAACTCGACCCGAACTTCGCAATGGCGTATGCCCGCATGGGCGCTGTCTATGGCAATATCGGCGATTTTCGGCTGAGCGAGGAAAATACCCGCAAAGCCTTTGATCTGCGTGAACGAACAAGTGAACGCAAGAAGCTTTACATCAACGCCCATTATTACAGCGACGTCACCGGAGAAACCGAGAAGTCGATCGAGAATTACAAGCTATGGATCCAGACCTATCCCCGAGACTGGACTGCACACAACAACATCATCGGTGACTATATCGCTATCGGCGAAAATCAGAAAGCGATTGCAGAAGCGCTCGAGACCCTTCGGTTGCAGCCGAACGACGTTCTGCCTTACCAGAACGCCTTTCGCCGCTTATCTTGTTGCCGGACAATTCGAGGAAGCGAAAGCGATTTACACGCAGGCGGTTTCCCGTAAGTTCGATAGTACCTTCCTTCACCGCCGTCGCTATGACGTGGCATTTCTGGAAAATGACGAAGCGGAGATGGCACGGCAGGTCGCTTGGGCCACGGGCAAAACAGAAGAATGGGACATCCTGATGGGTCAGGCCGAAGCTGCAGCATTTCGAGGACAGTTGAAGAAGTCGCGCGATTTTGCTCGCCAGGCTGAGGTGTCTGCCCGTAAAAACAATCTGACCTATGCTCTGGGGAACATCTCTGGTGTGCGTTGCTTTGCCGAACTCTGGATCGGCGATGTCGCCACAGCTCGTCAACAGTGCGCCGAATCTCTAAAATACAGCGACAGCGAAGCTTCCTTCGTGGCTTCCGGATCTGCGCTGGCCGGAGACGTGGCAACCGCTCAAACTGTTGTCGCGCAGCAAAGCACCCGCCACCCAAAAAATTCGCTGTTAAACAGACTCTGGTTGCCTCAGATAAAAGCGGCAATCGAAATCAAGCGTGGCAATCCCGCTGCAGCCGTCGAAACAATTGGACCAGAATCTAATTACGAAACGAACGATGTTACTTCGAGGCTCATCCGGGGACTCGCGCTGCTCGATTTACACAAGGCGCCCGAAGCTGCTCTGCAGTTTCAATCGGTCATTAAGACCCAAGGAAGATCCCCCTCCTGGATCGGCCGTTGTATCGCACGCTTGCAACATGCTCGCGCTTTGGCGATCGCCGGAGATAATTCCGGTGCCCGCAGTGTTTATCAAGATTTCCTCGTGCTTTGGAAAGATGCCGACCCCGATCTGCCGCTACTCAAGCAGGCTAAGAACGAATACGCCAAGCTCACGACTAATTAATCACCAGAAACACGACGTTTGAGTTCCCGTTGATCGAACATCCTGCGATGTTCCCTTGCGAACGTGTCGAAATCTGTACGTTATTCCCTACGCCACCGCCAAACGCAATGAACGTCTCCTGTGTAACGGTTGTTTGAAGATGGTGTGCATCGATCAGCCTTGTTGGCAACGCATTGGAGTTCCACATGATCTGCGATGCAGAAGTGAAGCCATCGCCCTCCACCGTCAAGGCCACGGAATCGGCATCAATGGAAATGGCATCCGGCGAGATGGCGTTGATTCGGACTTGCCCCACGCCTTGGCAGCTCTGGTAGAACACGCTGCAAGTCCAACCTGAAAACAGAAAGGTCAGCAGTGCAATAAGTTCGACTCGACTCCAAAGGATCTGCTTAGAGAGCACAAAACGGGAAAAGCGCATACAGACCTCCCATTGGGTGGGCGAGTGCGGGCCAGAGAAGGATGCGGAGGAACAGCAATCCTCCCCTGTTAGGGTGAGAATGATAACTCGATAAGGTAGTTGCCTGCAGCGTTGCCGGACTATCGCTACGTTCTGGACACACTGTGTACTGCTAATTGCTAAAGGCTAATGACTTTCATTGTCTGTTGACACTCCTCGCACTCCCTCCTAGACTGAACCGAAGTTGCCGCCTGCCCTTGTCAGCAGCTCGCAAACGGCGGTATCCGGCATTCTGGACACGAAAGGAATCCATGTCCTGGCTGCAAAACAAGTTCGAGAAGAACTTCCTTACCACCACTGTCGATTACGTTTTCAATTGGGCCCGCAAGTCCGCGCTGTGGCCAATGACATTTGGCCTCGCGTGCTGCGCGATCGAGATGATCGCGTCTTCGACGGCGCGCTTTGACATCGCGCGCTTTGGTTCGGAAGTGTTTCGCCCCAGCCCCCGACAGAGCGATCTCATGATCGTTTCGGGAACCGTGACTTTGAAGATGGCCCCGGTGGTGAAGCGCATATACGACCAGATGCCCGATCCGAAGTGGGTCATCTCCATGGGTGCTTGCTCCTCGGTCGGCGGACCTTTCAACACATATGCTGTGCTGCAGGGCGTGGACCGTATCGTGCCTGTTGACGTGTACGTCATCGGATGTCCGCCCCGCCCCGAGAATCTGTTCTATGCGCTCCTAAAGTTGCAGGACAAGATCGACACCATGACCATCGCTAAGAAGCCCACCGAAGTTAGACTCGAAGAAAACATGGTGGAAAACTTCAAGCGCCAGATCATGATCGCGCAGACGCTGCAACCCAAATAACAGTGGCTAGTAGTCAGTAGCAAGCAAAATTCATCTTCGTTCAAGAATGTGGGACGACTACTGACTCCTGACTAGTGACTACCGTTTCATGCCCTTCGTTCCGCTCATCCCGGAATCCAAACTGCCCGGCAACAATGAAGTGGCTGAAGTCGCCTGCGGCGACAAAATGATCTGTATCGCCAATGTGAATGGCGCTGTCTCAGCCATCGACAATGTCTGCCTGCATCACGGTGGACCGCTCGGACAGGGAGTCGTGCATGATGGCAAAGTGGTGTGTCCCTGGCACGGTTGGGAGTTCGATCCGAAGACCGGATCGGTGGGCTTCAATCCCGAGATCAGAGTTGCATCCTATCCGCTCAAAATCGAAAACGGACAAGTTCTCATTCAGATCGAGTAAGCCTGACACGTCGAAACGCTGAGGCCAGAAAATACGTGTCCTGGGCGTCGGAACTCTTGAACACGAAGGGGTTTGCTGTCAGCCGTCAGCGATTTAGGTTAAGTATCGTCGCCCATTCGTCGCACGATGCTGCAGGGAAGCAGCTAGGTGGTCGATGTCGCCAGGTGCGATGTTGACGGAATGCTTGTCCGCAAGAAACGGAGTGCGGTTGCTTCCCACCGAATCGCGACGGATCTGGATCAGGAGTGCCTGCATCGCATCGGGATCGTATTTTGTTGGAGTCAGGCGCACTAGTTCGCTCAAAGTGCCACCCACCGAGAGCGGCTCTCGATACGGACGTTCGCTCGTCATGGCATCGAACGTGTCAGCCAGCGCAACGATGCGTACTGCCATCGGGAGTTCATCCATGTGCAATGCATCGGGATAACCGGAGCCATCGCCGCGCTCGTGATGCCAACGAACGATTTCAGGAATACGCGGCCATGGAAATTGCACGTTGCTTACAATCTGGTGACCCACGGTTGTGTGATCAGCCATTTCCTGGAACTCTTGTGGATCGAGAGCAGAAGGTTTTCCGAATAATCGCTTGTCGACTGCAACCTTGCCGATGTCATGCAGATAACCGGCGGAACGGATTGCTGTGACTTCATTGCTGTCCATTCCCATGGCTTCTGCAATCCCGGAAGCAAAGCGTCCAACTCGCAAGGAATGGCCGTGAATGTTGACGTGTTTCACGTCGATCGCAGTCGCAAATGCCTCAAGGGCGTTGTCGTAAAAGCCGTGCAGGGAAGCGAGCAGTCGAAGGTTCTCTGAAACTTTCTGCGTGAGCGTCTGTGACAGCGCATGATTGTGAACTGCTAAAGCTACATAGGGCGCGAGCAGTTGCACACCGTCGAGATCTTCCGCGGAGTACGCAGCCTCTCCTTCGCGTCGACCGAGTGCAACCATCCCGACCAGCTTCGTGCCGACTCTCAGCGGTGCCAAGCAACGAAACAGTTCTGGCGCAACATTTCCGTTGCTGCTGAGGAATACGTCCGTCGTGGAACTGTTCAGCAGAACGGGTGTGCGCGTGGATGAAAGCGCATGAACATGTTTCGGAAGCAGGGGGATGATCGTTGGTTCCGGAAGAAGCGCGAAGCCTTGCGCGGCGATGGATGTCAGGAGTGCCGGCCGTTCGCTAAAAGAGAACACCACTCCTTCGGCCGCACTCGCCGCTTCGCGCAGCGTCTGCAGCATGACTAATGCGGTCTGCGTGAAGTCTCGCTCTTCCGTCAGTTCAGGGCCAAGATCGGAAAGGGCTTCAACCGTGCGCAGAACCCTTCGGAAATTGTCTCTCTGCAATGCCAATCGAAGTGGTGCAAGCTACTGGCTAATTGAGAGTACCACGCAGAAGAACCGCTCGAAACGCATCGCTAGTAGCTAAAAGTGTTCCCGGAGTTGTGCAAATTGATTCACAATCAGCAGTTGTTGAGGAGGTTGTGCTGTTGCAACTTCTTCGTGTTCGAGAATCCAAGTATCGCCGTGCGGAACGAAGACCGCGTTTAATCCGGCGGCCAGCGCGGGGTTAATGTCGGATTTTGGACTGTTGCCAATCATCCAAGTCTCGCGCGGCGTGAGCGCATATTTTGAAATCATCTCCGCGTAGATCTGTGCATTCTTCTCAGCGACAATTTCGATTGCGTCGAAATATTCTTTCAAGCCGGAGCGCTCTACTTTCCCGGACTGCTCAGCCATCGCACCCTTCGTCATCAGAATCAGGTGATGTCGCGCGGAAAGATACTGCAGAGTTTCCGGCACCGATGGCAGAAACTCCACCGGGTGTTCCGCAATCTCATGGCAGAAGCTGTGGATGGTTTCATGCAGTTCAGGCGTAATCGGCTCTACGGATAACCGCTCAAAGGTATCTACGAGTGAATGCGCGAAGCTGTGCAGTCCATAGCCATGCTTCACGATGCTTTCACGTTCCACCTGGTTTAAGACTTCGCGTACCTGCGCCGGTGTGTATTCGCGATGGTTCAGGAACGAGATAAATTTCGCGATAGCTCGCTCGAAGTAGACGTTGTTCTCCCAGAGCGTATCGTCAGCATCGATGAAAAGCGTTCGTGCACCGTTGGTCTGCTCACCCTTCACTCTCAACATCATACCGTGTCTTGTGGAGGGAAGAACTTGTGGAACACGCGGCTGTGCAAGCTCTGCTAGAATTTTTTCCGATGCGCAAGACTTGTGGAATCTCTCTGCTCCTGCTCACATCGGTGTTGGCCGTTTCTCAAACACCCTCAACTCCAAAAAAAGCACGCACTATGACGGGTTCAGCAGCGAGAGGCGCTCATTCAGCGTCGTTGAAGATTGCGCCCGACCTGGATTCGCAGTTGGCGAAATTCAAACGCGTGCAGATGCCGCTCGACGGGAAGAATCTCAGCGCACGAGAACGTCAGCTTGTGCAAAAGCTTGTCGAAGCTTGCGGGTACCTCGAGGACATTTTCTGGCGGCAGAGTGATCCAGAGGCGCTTACGTTGTATCAATCGCTCGCCAGCAGCCAAAATTCGCGGGATATAAAGCTGCGGCGCTATCTGTGGATCAATGCTTCGCGCTACGACCTGCTGAACAATAACCGTCCGTTCGTGGGGACAGAGCCGTACTTCCCAGGCCGCGGATACTTTCCGGTGGGCACGACGCGCCCCCAGATCGAACAATACGTGAAAGAACATCCTGACAAGAAGAGCGACATCTACAATCCGCTCACCGTGGTGCGGAAGCAGGGAAGCGACTTCGAAGTGCTGCCGTATCGAATTGCTTATCGCTCGTTCCTTGAGCCGGCAGCCCGCGCCTTACGAGACGCTGCCAAGCTTAGCGACGATAAAGACTTCGCGAAATTCTTAAACCTTCGCGCCGATGCACTGCTCTCCGACGATTACTATCCCAGCGACATCGCTTGGCTTGAACTGAAGAATCCGAAGTTCGACATCATTTTCGCTCCCTACGAAACCTATCTCGATGATCTGCTCGGCGTGAAAGCTTCGTACGGCGCGGCTGTGATGATTCGGAACGAAGCAGAAACGCAGAAGCTTGCGTTGTTTCAGAAGTATGTGCCAGAGATCCAAGATGCTTTGCCGCTTTCACCGGAAGATCGTCCTTCACTGCGCGGACTGGAATCGCCGATGGAAGTGATGGACACGCCGTTTCGCGCGGCCGACCTCACGCACGGATACCAGGCAGTTGCAGACAATCTTCCGAATGATCCACGTGTACATGAAGCGAAGGGAAGCAAAAAACTGTTCTTCAAAAACTTCATGGACGCACGCGTGAACTATGTGATTTTGCCGGTCGCCAAGTTGTTGCTACGAACGGATCAGGCTGCAAAAGTCTCCGCATCCGGATACCTGCAGAGCACCGTCATGCACGAAATTGCGCACGGGCTAGGTCCAGCGTTCGCGCGAACCGCCAATGGAAAGGTCAGCATACGCGAGGCAATCGGTCCCACGTTTTCAGGACTCGAAGAAGCGAAAGCCGATGTTGTCGGCATGTATGGGCTTAAGTGGTTGATCGACAATGGTGCGGTGCCGAAGGATCGACTCGAAGAGTTTTATGCGTCTTACGTCGGCGGCATGTTCCGCACGGTTCGCTTCGGTGTTGCCGAAGCACACGGCCAGGCAGAGATGATGGAATTCAACTATCTGTCGGAGCAAGGAGCCGTTACACGCGATGCATCGGGACGATATGCGATTGATTACGCAAAAGTGCCCGGCGCGATTGCCAGCCTTGCGAAGGAACTGCTGGAGATTGAAGCGACAGGAGATCGCGCACGCGCCGAAAATTGGTTCAAGAAATACTCGGAAATGCCAGAGGCGCTGAAAACTGCACTGAAGTCGACTGCGAACGTGCCGGTCGATATCGATCCGGTGTTTTCGTTCCCTGCAAAAGTTCGATGACTATGCCCAGTGCGCCTGCGCGGAGCAGGCTCTCGAGCGGCCCTGCTGCTTACCCCGCGAGGGTGAGGCGTTGCAGCCGCACCGGACTAGTTTTCTGAGAGTCCGTGTGCTTGTGTAGTCTCGCACGGGATCTCTGTTCGTTCTGAGCCAGACGCCAAGTGGAGTCTCTCAGAACGCCAGTTGTCAAAAAGCTTGTTGCCGCGCTTCGCTCGTCAGCGATGCCGGTCTCCGCACCAGCGGAACGTTGATTGTCGGGAAAACCCCAAACGATCGGATATTGAAACAGTACAAGGTCTGCGTGCGAGATTACTGTGACTGGCGTCACAGGTACGGGTGATAAGAAGAGGTTGCAAGTCGTTTTGAATCAAACATGTGCAATTTTGAGCTGCGCGCAAGATCCCTCCGCGCGCTGGAGAAAGCGCGCGCATTCGGGATGACGCCGGGGTTAAGTGCGAATCGGGAGAAAACGCGTGCGTTCGGGTTGACGTCGGGGTTAATGGTGAATCGGGAGAAAGCGCGTGTGACCTCTCGGAGTTAAGTAAATCGGGAGAAAACGCGTGCGCTCGGGATGACGTCGGGTATGAGAGTTGACTTGCAGAGAGAGGGGAGAGGCGCGTTCGGGATGACGCAGGTAAAAGAACCGAAAGTTCAAGCTGCAAAGTCGACGCGTGGTTCGTGTGGGATGATTCCCGCCTTATAGCCTAAGTCGAGAAGTCGACGAATGGCTTCTTTGCCGTCCGGGCCGTAGTCGAGAGTGCGCTCGTTCACATACATGCCTACGAATTTGTCGGCGAGTGGCGTATCGAGATCGCGCGCAAACTGCATGGCATAAGCGAGCGCTTCCTCGCGATGATCGATAGCATATTGAATGCTGTCGTGAAGTGCGCGAGCCACATCCTTGATCAACGCCGGACCGAGATCGCGCTTGATCGCGTTTCCGCCTAGCGGAAGCGGAAGGCCCGTGACTTTCTGCCACCACTTTCCGAGATCGACAATGCGCTGCAAGCCTGCCTTCGCGTAAGTGAGCTGACCTTCGTGGATAATGACGCCCGCTTCGTACTTGCCCTCGACAATTGAAGGAATGATCTGGTCGAAGGGAACGACTTCGGTTTCAACGCCGGGAGCAAACAGCTTCAACGCGAGGAATGCTGTGGTCAACGTTCCCGGAACAGCAATCTTGATTTTCTTGATTTCCGACTGCGTGAAAGGGCGTGTTGCCACGATCATGGGGCCATAGCCTTCGCCCACGCTGCCTCCGGACGAAAGCAAAGCGTAATGATCCTGAATGTAGGGAAAGGCATGAAATGAAATAGCGGTGAGGTCGTAAACGCCTTGCATTGCCTTCCGATTGAGCGTTTCGATATCGCAGAGAGTGTGGGTGAAGCGCAGGCCGGGCACTCGGACCTTGTTGGTCGCGAGACCGTAAAACATGAAAGCGTCATCCGAGTCTGGACTGTGCGCGACGGTGATTTCGCGCAAGTCTTTGCCAGGACGTGCGATGGATTTCTCAGTTTCTGCGAATGATCCACTCATGTTTTGGGAAGTCCTATGCTCTTAACCACCGGCGAGCGCGGAGGCTGGTCGAGGCGGCCAAAAGGATTTTGATAACTTCTGCAAAGACAAACCAATACAGTCCAAACCTCACAGCTTGGGCGATGGAACCCGTCCAGAATGCAAGCCAACTCAGCCCTCCGACGAACAGGAGGATCTCGGCGAAAAAGCTTGCAACAGCAGCACGCATGAAAGTTTGGTTGCCGCGATCCATCAGCCATCCAGCGAGCGCAGCGACTAGAGGATAGGCCATAAGGAAACCGCCGGTCGGTCCAAGAATTTGCGCGATGCCACCGGGACCAGCGGGACTGAAAACAGGTAAGCCCATGGCGCCTTCAACAAGATATATGAGCAAGGCTGCCAACCCGCGTCGCCAGCCGAGAGTCAGACCAACCGCGAGTACGCCAAAGTTCTGCAGGGTCAACGGTACGGGAGTAAAGGGCAGCGGCAGAGTGACTTTGGCGCAAAGTGCAACGAACAAGCTGGCACTGATTACGATTGCGCCCTGGCGTACCCATTGCTGTGCGCGAGTCTGGGGAATGGAAATGACCGCTGGATTCGACATGATCAATCTCCGTAATTATGAATGCAGGTCTGCTTCGGTGCGTTCCTGGTCTGGAGCAACAGGTTCGGAGAGTCGCGAACGCTTCATCTGAGCTCGAACTCGGACGTAGAGGGAGACAACCACCCAGATCACCGCGAACGCGCTGATGCCCGAAATCAGAAACCACCAAGACATTCGCACGACTGGCTAGGATAGCAGAAAGAACAGCAGCTGGTAGCTAGTCACCAGCAGCTAGTAGCCAGTCGTTCGGCGGTTCAAACTGTGCGACATCCAGCCCCTTTGCGTATGTGACCTCGATCACTTTCCAGTGGCCATTGCGCGTTCGACTTCATCGGCGCTATGCGGAAGCGCGCCGCTCATGTTAATCAGCTTGCCATCTTTATCGACGTAAAAAATATCTTCGATGCGCACGCCAAGACTCTCTTCCGGAATGTAAATACCCGGTTCAATCGTAAAAACAGAGCCAGGCCCAAGCGGAAGGCTGTAATCATTGTCGTCGTGAACGTTGAGTCCGACGTAGTGGCTTAAACCGTGGATGAAGTATTGGCCGAGTGGCTGGCCATGCTTATCCTTGCCATGGGTATTGATGTAATCGTATGCGATTTTGTAGAGAGAATCAGGACCCTCGCGCTTGAGATTCGATTTGCCGGACTTGAATGCCGCGATTGCTGCCTGATGCGCGCCGTACACAACATCGTAAATCTCCCGCTGACGAGCGGTGAATTTACCATTTGCGGGCATGGTGCGCGTGATATCGGAAGCGTACATCGCGTACTCGCCAGCTGCGTCGATAACGACGAGATCACCATCTTTGATGGTTGCAGAATCGTCAGAGTAATGCAGAACCGTCGAGTTGTAGCCAGAGCCGACGATCGGAGCGTAAGCGGGACGTTCGCATCCGCGCTTGCCCCACTCATACTGAAGAAGCGCCGAGATCTCGCGCTCGGTAACGCCGGGCTTCATGGCTTTCAATGCGGCAAAGTGGGCGGCCACGGATGCATCAGACGCCTTCCGAAGGCGTTCGATTTCGCCGGCATCCTTGAAAGTGCGCAAGGCCGCGAGCGTTGGCTTCACGTCTTCAAACGATACATATCCCGCAAACGCGTTCGCTCGTTTTAGCCAATCAAGTGGGCCAGTCGAGGCAGAAATGTCCCCGTAAGCCGGTAGATCTGAATAAAATGTGGAGCGCGGAAGAGGAAGCAAGGGCACCACTACGTCGCGAAGGTGGTCGAGAGTATCGACTTTATCGAAGCCGGTGATTTTGCCGGCATCGGGATTTTCAGCTCCTAGCTTTGGGCCGGTCCAACGTTCCTGCACGCGATTGTGAGCGGGGAGAAAAAGGATTTCGGTGTAAGGATGTGAGTCGGTAGCGGCGGTTACGAGGATGGCGGCACCGGGCTCAATCCAGCCGGTCAGGTAAAAGAAGTCGTCGTTCTGGCGGAAGCCGTAGAGATCGTTTGGGCCCTCGGCTTCCATCGGCGCGAACAAGAGCAGGATGCCAGGACCCATTTTGGCTGCGAGCGCTTGTCGACGCGCGTGATAGTCAGCGTTGGGCTGACGGTCGAGAGCGTGGAGAGGCGAGAGAGTAGAAACCAGGATGAAGAAAGCCAGAAGACGTCGGATCATTCACGTCCTTTCAGTGGTTGTGGCCTTGAGACCACAGCGCAAATGGGAGCGGAAAACGAATTTGCAGATTCCTCGCTCGTTCTCGCCGCACACGTGCGGCTATGAACGGCTCGGAATAACAATTCTAAATTCATCAACGCAATGCCGAATCAATCCTTTACTTCTGTGTTGCTGATTTGCTGGCTTGGGCGAAATCCTCGACGTTTGTTTTGTCAATCAGCGCGGAGCCGGTATCGACGAAAGCCGGGATTGGCGCGAAGCTGTCATCGGCCCAGTTCTTATCGAGCGGCGAAAGCTTGTGGTGGTAGAGCGAATCGAGCATCCGCAGGCCGACTAGCGCCATGGTGTACGGCTTCTGGCTGATGGTTGCGTTGATCACGCCTTTACGAATCCAATCGAGCGTGTCGGGGTCGGTATCCATAGCGATTACGACTTTATCTTTGACGTTGTTGCTACTCAGAACGGTAGCGACTTCTTTCCCAGCAAGGGCTTCCAGACAAACAAAGGCATCGACCTTGTCTTTCTGCTTCCCGATGATTTGCGTGGTGGTATCGAAAGCAACACGGGAATCGCCTTTAATGTCGACCACCTGGGTAATCTTGATCTGAGGATGACTCTCCAGGGCGTCGCGATAGCCTCGTAAGCGCTCGGCCATATTGGTCTGCTCGGGGATTGTGAAGACGACCACGTTGCCCTTGCCTTTGAGTTCGGTGGCGAGCCGCTGGCCACCGGTCATTCCTGCCTGATAGTTATTTGTACCAATGAAGAAAAGCCGCTTACTGCCGCGGATATCGGAATCCATCGTGATGACGGGGATCCCTGCGGACATAGCGTGATCGACGCCGTCCTTCAGCAAATTCGGATCGGCAGCGGAGATGAGAATGCCGGTGGGCTTTTGCGAGATGGCGCGGTTCAATGCCTCGGCTTCGGCCTTTGGATCGTAATCGTCGGGGCCAACGAACTCGTTGCGCACCTTCAACTGTGAGGCACCCTGAGAAAAACCCGCTCCAGCGGTCTGCCAGTAGGGAATCTTCAAGTTGGCGGAGATAAGGATGTATTTCTCTTCCGCATCATGACCCGTTCCGCAGGAAAGAATGGGCGTGATCGCGATCAGAGTTGCGAAAGCGGCGAACAGGTTTTTCCGGAGCATCGGATCCTCCTTTAGGCGTGGTAAGAAGCCGACGGCTGAAGCGTTGGGAATTGTACTCCGTGGTTTGCTGACGAACAAAGGGATAGGCATTGAGAACTTCGCGCGAGATCCCTCGGCCCGCTGGAGAAAACGCGGGTGCCTCGGGATGAGGCCAGGTTTTTTCGGTGAAAAGCTTTCGCGTTTGGGCCTAGTGCTTGAGTTGTGTGATCAAACGCCGACCGGGAAAGGCTTGGTGTGCGATTCGGCTCCAAGGGAGACTCCGGCAAACCGACCTTGCAACAGGGACATGAGACTTGTGACCCAGTATCCGATGACGAACAACAGCAGAAAGGGAACCGTGATGTAGTTTTCGTTTACGACTGCGTAATAGACGGTCGAAGCGAAGTAGGTCCCGATAAGGAGTTCTGCCCAAGGAACCCATCCGAGGCGCTTGCGATATTTTTTGGCGCCCACACGATCTTTTTTTGATTCGACGCGGTATTTGGGAGTGCGAGCAAAGGCGGTCTGTTTTCCGAGAAGTGCCTCAAGCACCGCACGAGTATTGGTAATGGTGAGACCAATCCCGAGTGCCATCAGAAAGGGAAGATAAAGGAGTGCACGCGGCCAGGTGCGCGGAAAAAGTTCTTTCTGTGAAACCAGGTAAAAGCTAGAGATCGAGAACGTTGACGCCATGAAGAGTGGAAGGTCGATGTAGAGCATCTGGAACCATCCCTGGTAAAAGCGAATGATCATCGCTGGCAGAAGTAGCACCGAAAGCACGATCATCAAGGGATAGCTCAAGTTCGACGTGAGGTGAAACCAGGCTTCGATCTTTACGTGTCGAGGGACGTCGCTTTTCAGAACCGTTGGAAGAATTTTCTTGCTGGTCTGGATCAATCCTTTAGCCCAGCGAGCTTGCTGAGTTTTGAAAGCGGTCATTTCAACAGGAAGCTCCGCGGGGCACTCGACGTCCTGCAGGTAGACAAATTTCCAACCTTTGAGTTGCGCTCGGTATGACAAGTCCGTGTCTTCGGTCAGCGTATCGTGCTGCCAGCCACCGGCGTCGTCGATGGCCTGGCGGCGCCACATGCCAGCAGTCCCATTGAAATTGAAGAAGACATCGCTGCGAGCGCGACCGGAGTGCTCAAGAACGAAGTGTCCGTCGAGCATGATGGCTTCAACTTCGGTGAGGAAGGAATAATTGCGGTTGATGTGGGTCCAGCGAGTCTGGACCATGCCAACCTTCGGGTTCGTAAAGTGATGAATGACTTTGAGCAGGAAGTCTTCAGGCGGAACAAAGTCCGCGTCGAAGATGGCGATGAACTCGCCCTTGGCGGTTTTCAGGCCTTCGGCGAGCGCGCCAGCTTTAAAACCTTCGCGATTCGTGCGGTGATGGTAGGTGACAGGATGGCCGAGCGCAGCATAGCGTTCGACTAGATTGCTTGCTACTTCAACCGTTTCGTCGGTCGAGTCATCGAGTAGCTGGATGTCGAGTTTTTCGCGCGGGTACTGCAGCTTGCAGATCGAATCAAGAAGGCGGTCGACCACGTACTGTTCGTTGAAGATGGGAAGCTGCACGGTGATGCGTGGAAGGTCTTCGAAGTATGACGGGGGATCAGTCGTACGGTTCTTCTTGTTCTTGTAATAGAGATACACGAGGACGTAGCGGTGTGCGCCATAAGACGCGAGAAGAAACAGCACGATGAAGTAGGGGATGAGCAACCCCATGTCGAAAGCATTCGCGTGGTAAAGGCCCTTGAACGTGGTATCGAGAAAATGCTGGCGGATGTATTGAGTGAAACCCCGAGAACCGATGAGACTCGCGAAAAGAGCTAAATGGGGGAGCAACACAGAGACAGTGGACTCATCCTTCCGGGCAAAAAGTGCGATCTACATTGTAAATGATGGGTTTCGCAGGATAAGAGAGGGGCGTTAGTTGGCGTCTTCGGGGATGGGAAACGCGTGCAGGATGACGGCCGCATTGGCGGTACCCGGGTTGACCTTGACGTTTACGCCGTGGTCCTGCTGTGTTTTGAGAAAGTCTGGGTCGAGGTAGGGCTCACCATCGAGATCCTGCCATGCGTAGAGCGTGTATGAACCGGGAGTGATACGACGAATGGTGAATCTCCCGGTCTGGTCGGTACGTGCTTTGCCGTATCGGGAGACTGCCTTACGGAATGGGTCATCCGGAACGAGAACCACAGTTGCGTCGGCAATTGGCTTGTCGTGTTCGTCAAGGGCCGAGCCCTTGAGTTCAGCCGAGTCAGGACTCAGGGTGACGAGTAAAGAGCCATCGGCTCCGTTGATTATGAAACCGGCATCAGCAGGAGAGCCGTTGAAGCGGACGCTGTGGACGTAGTAAGCGCGGGAATCTGCTTCAAACGTTACCTCAACCAGGTATTTCCCCGGAAGGAGTTCTTTAAGTTCGAAAGTGCCATCAGGGTTAGCACGGGTGCCAGGATTGGAATCTTCGCCAAACGGCTTGTAATCGAGATGGTGGTCATCATTATCCAGAGGCCGAAGCCAGACGAAGCACTGTGCAAGATTCTTGTGAGTGTCAGTTAAAACCTGTCCGCTAATCTTACCGAGTCTGGCGGGAGCCAGACGGACATCATTGACGTCACCGGAAACAACATCGATGTGCTGATGCGCCGTCGTTGGGGGACCGTCAGAACCGGTAGTGAAAGCGGTGAGATTGTAAGACCCCGGCGCGACTCCCTTCAGTTCAAATCGACCATTCTTGTCGGCTTCCGCTGCACTGAACACGAGCTCGAATTCGGGTGCGTTCAGCACAACTGCGGCTTTGTTACCTGGCGAGAGCGAAAGGATGACACCACGCACGGTGTAGGTATGGCTGGGCACCATCGTGAAGTTTATGGGCAGTTCATCGCCCGATCGAAGTTCGATAGGCGAGGCTTGGTTGCGATCGGGAGTGTTCGGGTAAAACGTGGTGACTTGACGGAGATCCGAATCGGCATTCTCTTCAGCTCCTGTGGATTGGACATGTGTGAATGAGCGGTAATCCGGCGCGGGAGTGGCGGATAGATAATACCGGCCAGGAAATAGACCGGAGAGGCGGTATTCGCCGAGGTCATTGGTGCGCTCGGAACTCGATTGCTCCCACTGAGATTTTCCGTAGCGTTTCCGGAATGCGCTGACTTGCGCATTTGCGAGCGGGTCGCCATCCTCGTCGACAACCTTTCCGAAGATTGTGGATGTCATCAGCATCGTCAGTCGGAGATCGTCAACATGTTGCCCCGGAGCAAGAGTCAACGCGCGAGTTTCCAGCTTGTGCTTGCGGCTGTTGATCACGACAAAACCCGTTTTTTCAATAAGTAGTTGATAGCTTCCGGGTTGAACGTTCTCGATTGCGAAGCGTCCGTCCGCATTTGTCTGAATCGTGTAAGTACGCGCCTCCCCTTGCTTGTCCGTGATCAGCGTGAGGATTGCTTTTTTAAGCGGCTGGCTACCGGGTTCCTTGACCACAGTGCCGGAGACGGTGCAGAGCTTCGGATTGGGTGGTTTCTCCTGAGCGAAGGCGACGAGAGATAGAGCGAGAATTACAGCGACTCTCATTGTGAATAACGCGGAAAAAGCTCGCACGGAGATTTTATCTTACGAAATTCCGCCAGCAGAGCCGTTCTGTTCGTATTAGGCGTTAGTTAAGGCACTGCGCGCGAGATCCCTCTGCGCGCTGGAGAATACGCGCGCGTTCGGGATGACGCCGGCTCTGTAGCCAGCGAAGCTTCGAGGTGATGCCGGATTTCGGGGCGAATGTTTCAGACAAATGTAAGCATCGCTCCAGAAGCTAATTCAAAAAATAGGTTCGATAGAGTGAATCGCGCTGAGCCGGGCGGAAGCCCGCGTCGCGGATGATGCGACGGAGCTCTTCCTCCGTTGTGCAGTTTGTCACGCCCGCGGCGCGGACGACGTTTTCTTCGAGCATGACGGAGCCGACGTCGTTGCCTCCAAAGCGCAGGCCCATCTGGCAGACTTTCAGTCCCTGTGTTACCCAACTGGACTGGACGTTCAGAAAATTCGAAAGATAAATCCGCGAAATGGCAAGGACTTTGAGGTATTCAACGGCGGTAGCCTCGTCCCATTTGCGTCCGCCAAGGGCCGTGTTGGCGGGCTGGAAGCTCCACGGAATGAAAGCTGTGAAGCCGCCGGTTTCTTCCTGCAGGTCATAGAGCCGCTGGAAATGGTTAACGCGATGCTCGAACTTTTCTCCGACGCCGAACATCATGGTAGCGGTGGTACGCATGCCGAGCTGGTGAGCCGTGCGATGGACGCTGATCCAGTCTTCGGTCAGGCACTTGAGCCGTGCGATCTTGTAGCGGACTTCGTCGTCGAGGATCTCGGCACCGCCGCCAGGTATGGAATCGAGTCCGGCATCACTTAGCCGCGAGATGGTGTCGCGGAGTGTGAGATTGCTGTATTCGGCGATGGCCAAAATCTCTGACGCCGAGTAGCAGTGCAGGTGGACTTTGGGAAAGCGCTCCTTGATACCGCGAAGCATTTGCTCATGCCACTCGATTTTGAGGTCGGGGTGAAGGCCTCCCTGCATGAGAACGCCTGTGCCGCCGAGTTCGACGGTCTCGCGAATTTTGTCGTAAATCGTATCGAAATCGAGGATGTATCCCTCTTTCGCCTGGGGCCCTTTGAGCGGGCGATAAAAGGCGCAGAATGTGCAGTATTCCGTGCAAAAGTTCGTGTAATTGATGTTGCGGTCGATGATGTAAGAGACGATGCCGTCCGGGTGAAGCTGACGGCGGACTGCGTCCGCTTCCATGCCGATACCAATGAGATCATCGGACTGGAACATTTCAAGGGCTTGTGCTTTCGTGAGGGACATAGTGGGGCTGCCATGATTTTAGCTTGTCAGGCGGGCACGTGAAAGTGGGTTCGCGGAGACAGGTGGCAGGTCGCTGTAAATGGGGACGGTCGAGCTTGGCGGATATCAGTCTGGCTGGGTGGAAGGATTTCGAGCAAGATTTTCTCGATAAGCGGAGGCGATCGCCAGGGTCGCAACGATGATGTTGGCAACAATGATGGGCGGAGCGTGAAGGACTATCCCGTACAGAGTCCAGAGAACGGCCGCGATGCTCTGAACGATGCGGAGACGAACAGAATCACGGATGAAATATGACACGGCGAAAACGGCGGAGGCCGACCATCCGAGCAGGCTATTCACGTGAGAGCTCCTTGAGCGACGTTCGTTACGCTTCTCGATTATTAGAGTTCCAAACAAGAAAAGCGTGTCTTTAATTTTTTTTGAATCAAGTAGGTTACGGAGCTTCAATCAGCAGAGATTTTGGAAGACGAACAGGCGAACTGAAGCTGGGGCGGTCGTGGCAGAGCGCCGATCTCAGATGCGTATTGATAATAAAGCTGAAGACCTTCGAGACAATCAGTGTCGAGTTCGTAATGGATATTGCGGGTCAGGTAATCGAAAACTTCTTGTTCAGTGAGTGCAAGGCGCGGCGCCCATTCAAACGCGATTTGGGCAAGATTCTGGGGACGTAATCCGTTGTCGCGGGAGTTTCGAAAGATTCGGGTGAGTTCGGCGGCGTGCTGATCGTCGCGGATGGCATCGCGGCGAACGGCCCAAAATGCGAAGACGAATGACTTGCCGGTTCGCTTGTTCCATTCCTCAGCGAGATCGAGGGTAACGTAGCGCGAACGATCAAGTTGCAGTGCGGGATCTCCGATGAGGAGAGCCGCATCGCAAGTTGCGAGCATGCGATCGAGTTCGGGTGGCATAGGTGTGTAGTCGCGAGGGCCACCGAGCCATTTGGCGAAAACAACTTTCGCGAGAGCAACTGATGTCATCGATGAGGTATCGAGAGCAACGGACTTTGCTTCTTCTAACGGAACTTTGCTGACGAGAAGAATGGAACGAACCGCTTTCTTTGCGGCGATCGCGATTACGGGCAAGATCACCAGGTTGGGAATTGTGGTGTATGCAGCAGCCGGGATGATGCCGATATCGGCAGTGCCATCCTGCAAGGCGCGCGCGCAGCCTGAGGGGATTGTGTAGGAGATCTCGAAATCTCTGGTCACGTCCTGGTGCTCGAAATCCCACATCAGAGGGGCGGTATTTAGGTACGAAATGGCTGAAATTCTAAGGCGGCGCATGCCATGTTCAATGTTAACAAAGCGTCTGTGTCGGCCTTCCTTGACACTGAATTTTCGCGCTGCCTAGAGTCGAAAAGGAGGCATACGTGTCCTCGACGGTGGTTTCCCCTTCAACATTGGCGCTGGAATGGTTAGCGCTCTCCCTCACGCCTGGATTAGGGCCGACGAAAGCGCGACGGCTTGTCGAGTTTTTTGGAACTTCGAGTGCTGTGCTTAGGGCATCGCTCACGGAACTGGAAGCTACTGGGATTCAGGCGATGTCAGCGCAATCCCTGGCTACCGGCAAGTCCCTCGAGCTCGCAAACGAGGAGATCACGCGTGCGGCAGCTGCCGGTGTGCAGATCATCACGCTCGAGGAAGAAGCTTATCCCAGAGACTTGAAACAAATTTACGATCCGCCTTTGGCGTTGTACGTGAAAGGCGATGTTAGAGCACTCGCCTTGTCGGGTATTGCGGTGGTGGGTACGAGGCATCCGACACCGTATGGCTCGGGAATGTCAGAGCGGCTGTCATGTGACTTGGCTGCGCACGGGTTAGTGATCTTCAGTGGGATGGCGCGAGGAGTAGACACGGCCGCGCATCGCGGAGCGATTTCGGCGAAAGGAAAAACCGTGGCGGTGTTCGGAACCGGAATCGACGTGATCTATCCAAAAGAGAACACGCGATTGTCAGAGCAGATCCTGAGTCTAGGCGGAGCGCTCGTATCGGAGTTTCCTATTGGAACTTTCGCGGCACCCCAGAATTTTCCCATCCGGAACCGGGTCATCAGCGGGATGTCGATCGGCGTGCTGGTGGTGGAAGCGGCGGAATACAGCGGGACGCGCATCACGGCAAGATGCGCGCTTGAACAGAATCGGGACGTGTTTGCTGTGCCCGGAAACGTCACCAACAAGAACTCCTGGGGACCGAACACGTTGATCAAGCAAGGGGCGAAGCTGGTAGCTACCTGGGAAGATATATGGGAGGAACTACCTGAAGATGTGCGACTTGCGCTGGCTCCAGGCGAAGGTGAATCCAGCACTCCAGAAACTGCATCTTTATTTAATGAGCCTGAAATACGACCTCACGAAAAGCGCATTCTGGCGCTCTTAAAGGCTGACGAAGCTACCCATATCGACGAGTTGGTGGATCGGCTGGAACCGGAGCTTTCAGCGTCCGAAGTTTTTGCTGCGCTGTTTGAACTGGAGCTGGCGGGTAAGATTCGACAGATGCCGGGGAAGAATTTTGTGAAGAGCTTTTAGCTACTAGCTGCTGGCTACTGGCCTCTTGCAAACGAGCGACTGGTGAGTCGATTCAACCGAATCGGGGATGTGGTGGCGGGAAACGAGGCGAAATTGATGGACTTCAAGGAACTCAGAGTGTGGAACACAGCGCATGATCTCACACTCGGAGCAGGAGGCGAGTGGCGCGTCTGGGCCTCTAGAGTTGTTGCCATCATCCAATTCGTGCTAGTTTCAAACCCGAGCCAACCATAGAACAGAGGAAACATTGTCCAAAGGTTTAGTCATTGTCGAATCGCCGGCGAAGGCGAAAACGATCCAGAAGTATCTCGGCAGCGGATTCACGGTCGAGGCTTCGCTCGGGCACGTGAAAGATCTGCCTAAGAGCACGCTAGGCGTGGATATCAATCAGGATTTCGAAACTGATTACATCGTCATCCCCGGAAAAGAAAAAGTTCTGGCCAAGCTCAAGAAGCTGGCGTCTTCCGCAGATACGATCTATTTGGCGCCTGACCCGGATCGCGAAGGCGAAGCCATCGCAGCGCATCTCGCTGACGAATTAGGTGATGGAAACGGACGTAAAAAGAAGAAGAGCAAGAAGGCGCAGGAAGAAGAGGCGGAACGAATCCGCCGGGTGACATTCAACGAAATCACCAAGCGTGCGGTGCAGGCGGCATTCGAGCATCCGCGGGATATCGATAAAAATCTGGTCGATGCGCAGCAGGCGCGGCGCGTACTCGATCGGCTAGTCGGCTATCAAGTTTCTCCGCTGCTGTGGGACAAGGTGCGTCGGGGCCTTTCTGCTGGACGCGTGCAGACCGTTGCGTTGCGTTTGATCGTCGAGCGCGAACGCGAAATCAAAGCGTTCGAAAAAAAAGAATACTGGACGATCGACGCGCACCTAGCGGCCAGTAAGCCGCCGGCATTTGATGCCCGGTTTCTGGGCAAAGGCGAAGAGAAGGTCGAAGTCAATAATGCCGAGGAAGCTGAGGCGATCCGGGCTGCGCTGGAAAAAGCGGATTGGGCCGTCCGCTCGGCGGAAAAGAAAGAGCGTCGGCGGAACGCGACGCCTCCGTTTACGACCAGCAAACTGCAGCAGGATTCCTCACGAAAACTGCGTTTCAGTGTGAAGCGCACGATGATGATCGCGCAACGCTTGTATGAAGGCGTAGAGCTGGGCGAAGAAGGCTTGGTCGGCTTGATCACCTACATGCGAACCGATTCAACCCGTGTTGCGCCAGACGCGATTGCTGAAGTTCGCGAGTACATCGGGAAAGAATACGGGCAGCCCTACATCCCAGAGTCTCCTAACACATATAAAGAGAAGAAGGAAGCGCAGGCCGCTCACGAAGCAATTCGACCGACTTCAGCGGTGCGGCATCCGGACCAGATCAAGCAGTACCTCAAGGAAGACGAATTCAAGGTTTACAAGTTGATCTGGCAGCGTTTCGTTGCCTCGCAGATGATGCCAGCAGTGTTCGATCAGACGACTGTCGACATTGATGCGAAGACTGCGAAGGAGACGTTCTGGTTCCGCGTGACGGGTTCTGTTATGAAGTTTGACGGATTTCTGAAGGTTTACGAGGAATCCAAAGAAGGCAAGGACGAGGAAGACGAGGAACTGAAGCATAAGTTACCGCCGCTCGAAGCAGGACAAAAACTGACTCTGCGAGAACTGAAACCGGAGCAGCACTTCACTGAACCACCTCCTCGGTATAACGAGGCTTCTCTGGTGAAAGAACTGGAAGAGCGCGGTATTGGGAGACCTTCGACTTACGCAACCATCCTGAGCACAATCCAGGAGCGGCAGTACGCGCAAAAGTTGGGTGGCAAATTCGTTCCGACCGAGATCGGCATGGTTGTTACAGACTTGCTGGTGGATAATTTCAAAGACATTTTTGATGTGCAATACACGGCGCGTTTGGAAGAAGAGCTCGACGAAATCGAAGAGGGTAAAGAGAAGTGGACTGATGCCCTTGCCGACTTCTACAAAAAATTCGCCAAGGATCTGAAATACGCCGAGAAGCACATGGAAAACATCAAGCGGATGGAAAAGCCCACCGATGAGAAATGCGAACGATGTGGAGCGCCGCTGGTGATTAAGTGGGGCAAACACGGATCTTTTTACGCTTGCAGTACTTATGACAAGGACGATCCGAATTCCTGCACATTCACGAAAGAGAATCCGATCAACTTGCCGGATCTCGATTCCGCGGATGTCCAGGAAACCTCGCAGGAAGAATATTGCGAAAACTGCGGTCGCGTGATGGTGTTGAAGCGTGGACGTTTTGGTCAGTTCATGGCTTGCACGGGGTATCCGGATTGCAAGACGACGCGCCGGTTGGATCAGGGGAAGAAAGTGCCGGACATTCCACTGGATGAGCCATGCCCAAAATGCGGGCGAAACTTGATGATCCGACATGGCCGGTACGGCGAGTTCACCGCGTGCAGCGGGTATCCGGATTGCAAGTACGTGAAGCAGAACTTCATCGGAGTGAAGTGTCCGGATTGCAAGGACGGGGAACTAGTTGAGAAACGCGCCCGGAAAGGGAACACGTTCTACGGGTGTTCCAATTATCCGAAGTGCAAGTTCACCTCTGCCAGTAAGCCGATCCAGGAGAAGTGCCCTAAATGCGGCCACGATTTCCTGGTGGAGCGTCAGCGAAAGGATGGAGCTGTGATCGCTTGTCCGAATAAGGAATGCGATTATGAACGGCCGTTGCCTGCTGAGGCACAGACTGCTTAACAGAGTGCGTTGGAAAGAATAAGGAGGTCAGGATGACAAGGAAAGCAACAGCCGCAGAAGCCGAACTGGTGTTGAAACTTTACGATCTGCGACGTGAGCCGGAAATGCGCAAAGCGCGGAACTGGATGCTTGTCGAGTTCTGGCCGAACAGCGTGGACGAGTTCGTAAAAATTGCGAATGCCTTGGGCACGCAGGAAAATGCGTGGCTCCGCCAGGTCGGTGGTTATTGGGATATGGCGGCAGCCCTGGTGCTTCACGGAGCGATTAATGCCGATCTTTTTCTCGAAGGTGGCATCAGCGGCGAGATGATGTTTATGTATGCCAAGGTGCAACCGGTGCTGAAAGAGCTGCGCCAGAAGATGAATTCGCCGACACTTATGGGGAATGTCGAGCGCGTGATTACTGAGAACAAGGCTGGACGCGAACGTCTAAAGCTCATCTCGGCGCGTGTGGAAGCGCGTCGAAAAGCGATGGCAGCGGGTTCGTAAATGCGCGGTAGTTAATAACGCAGTTCGTTGCAAAAAAGTGGCGGCGAGCGCTGCACGCAAGATCCCTCGACTCGCTGGAGAAAGCGCGAGTCCTCGGGACGCCGAATTCATTTTATCGCTTAGCTGCGAAAGTGACCTTAGTTACTTCAGGAAATGTATTCGCGGATGTAGTCGTCCTTGGTCGCGATTAATTCTTCGATATCGCCGTCGAAGATTGCTTTTCCATCCCTCAAAATCATAAACGTCATTGGAATATCGTTTCGCACGCCATGCGGCAGGCGTCGCATTTCATTTTTCTGGACGTCGAATGTGTGATTGGCCATGGTGAAGGCGTCCTGCAGGCGGTGTGTTACCAACAGAGAACTCGTCTTGTGCACGTCTCGCTGCTTCACGATCAATTCGATGATCGTGTTGGAGGTCACTGGATCCAGGCCTCCAGTCGGTGAATCGTAGAGCACGACCTTGGGATCCGTAATGATCGCGCGGGCGATGGCGACTCGTCGGCGCATACCACCGGAAAGTTCCGAAGGGAATTTGTCGAGCGTGTGTTCAAGTTCGACGAAGCGAAGGGCTTCGGTCACTCGGGCGTCGATCTCCTCGTCAGTAATGTCGTGCTCCTCAGTGAGCCGGAATGCGACGTTGTCGCGCACAGTCAGCGAATCGAAGAGAGCACTTTCCTGAAAAACCATTCCGATCTGGCTGCGAATCTCAAACAAATCTTCTTCACGCATGTGGGTGATGTCCTGACCCATCACGGTGATGTCGCCAGAATCTGGTTTGATTAATCCGAGCGCAAGTTTGAGGATGGTGCTTTTACCCGATCCAGCCACGCCGAAGATTGCTTTTGCTTCGCCATGTGCAAGGCGGAAGGAGATGCTGTCCAAAATAGATTTGTCCTCGAATGCGATGGAAACATGGTCGAAGCGAATGGCATCGCCTAATGGAGGAACCGCAGCCCGCCGGTCCAGATCGATCGACGAAGTTGCCATCAGCGATATCCGAGGACAGCGAAGATAAGTTTGGTCACAAAGAAATCGACCACCAGGATCAACACAGAAGAGGCGACCACGGCCTGGGTGGTCGAACGCCCGACACCCTGCGTTCCACCACGAGTAGACATCCCGTAGTAGCAACCGATCGTGGAGATCACAAATCCGAACAGGACGGGCTTGATGAGGCCCATAAAAACGTCGCGGAACACAAGAATCTGCCAAGCCGACGTCCAGTATTGGCGGACGTCGAGACCGAAGAGAAGGGAGGCGACCAGGTTTCCACCGATGAGGCCGAGCAAGTCCGCAATAATCGTCAGGAAAAACAACATGAAGGCGGTTGCGATCACTCGAGGTGTAACCAGTTTTTTTGTTGGATCGGTGCCAAGAGCGCGCATGGCATCAATCTGTTCGGTAACAATCATCGACCCGAGCTCACTGGCCATACCGGATGCGTTTCGTCCGGCGACCATTAGACCGGTGATAAGGGGGCCGAGTTCGGTGACCATGCCGATCGAAACCAGCTGGCCAATGAGGGTGATCCCACCGAACCGCTGTAGAGTGTTTGCTGAATTCAGCGCGAGCAGGGCACCAATGGAAAGACCTGTCAGTACGACGATTGGCAATGACCCGACGCCGATCAGATCGGCTTGCTGCATCGTATCCGCGATGTAAATTGGCCGCTCAAAGAGATTGCCGAGAGCTCGGATCGACAGGAGGGTGTAATCCTGGACCGCCTGGATCTTGTCCTTAGCGATCTCCCACGGCGAAATCAGTTCCAGTTCCATGAATGATGCGAGAAAGTGTAAGCCTCCCGAAAATATAGCAGACGAAAGTGTTGAGGCTGGTTTTGCATTGAAGAACTTGAATTAACTGGTTCTGTACCTTTGCACAGGGCGAGGCTGACATCCGGCGACCCCTTCGATACAATCAAAGATTACTTGCTGCAAGCCGAGGCCGCTGAAGGCCCGTTGAGCGGCAGACGGCTTCTCATGGCGCTGAAGGAGTCGGAAGCAATTGTCCTCCGGACGTATCCCCTGCGCGAAGCGGACCTGCTGGTAACCCTGTTTACCCGGCTGGAAGGCAAGGTTAAGGGAGTAGCGCGGTCAGCCAAGAAATCGCGGCGGCGCTTCGGCGGAGCCTTGGAGCCACTGACGTACGTGCGGGCGTACTACGAGGACCGCGAACGTCAGGAGCTGGCAAGACTGGATTCCTGTGAAGTACTTGAGTCGCCACTTGCCAGGGAAGTGAGCTATCCGCGAGCGGTCGCACTTGGGCATATCGCAGAATTGCTGGATGAATTGCTGCCGGACCGCGAAGCGAACGATGCAATCTTCCGTTTATCGCTTTCGGTATTGAGCGTTTTGCGCGATTCGGGAATCTGGCTGCCGGTTACGTACTTTGAACTTTGGATGACGCGGCTGGTGGGGTTTCTCCCGGAATTGAGTGAGTGCATCGTGTGCGGCCGCTCTTTGAATGGGAGCCGCGCGTTTTTTCACGTGCTTGCCGATGGCTTGATGTGCGCGGACGATAAGCGACTGGCTTCATCGGAATTGTCCGCTGAGTCGCGGGCCATAGCGGCGCAGATGTTTCGAGCTCCCGTGGAGCGTTTTGGGATACTCGAATGGCAAAAGGGAAATGGTTCGGATTTGAGGAAGTTCCTGATCCAAATTCTTGAACGTCATCTTGAGAAGAAACTAGTGACGGCGGGAATGATGGAAAAGATTTAGAGCTGCGAGCTTCGAGTGGGTTTAGCAACAAGGGTAAAGTGACCTCAATAAAGTCCAATCCGCCGACGTACCAGGAACTAATTCTCAAACTCCAGGCATTCTGGGCAGAGCGTGGTTGCGTGTTGCAGCAACCCTATGACGTCGAGGTCGGCGCAGGCACGATGGCCCCGGAGACCTTTCTCCGCGTGCTCGGACCGAATCCGTACAAAGTTGCATATGTGCAGCCGTCACGGCGCCCGGCGGATGGAAGGTATGGGGAGAATCCGAACCGTCTGTTCAAGCACATGCAACTGCAAGTGATTTTGAAACCGCCGCCAGACAATGTGCAGGAGTTGTATCTAGAATCGCTCGGGGCAATTGGAGTTGATCTTCGGCAGCACGACATCAAGTTTGAAGAAGACAACTGGGAGTCGCCGACGCTCGGAGCTTGGGGTATCGGATGGCAGGTGATGCTCGATGGCCTCGAGATCACACAATTCACGTACTTTCAGCAGTGCGGTGGCGTGGATCTGAATCCGATTGCAGCGGAATTGACATACGGGTTGGAGCGAATTGCAGCCTTTTTGCAAGATGTCGACTCGATTTACCAGATCGTATGGGCGCGCGACCCGTTGACCGGAAATAAAACGACATATGGAGATGTTCGCTTTGCTGACGAGCAGCAGTTCTCCGTTTACGACTTCGAAGCTGCTGACGTTGAAAAGACCTGGAAGCATTTCGAGCTGTGCGAATCCGAGTGCAAAGCGTTGATTGATGCATATGCCGCGCTGGCGAAAGATAAAACTAAGGGCGATGGTGTGCAACGCGAGAAGGCGAGATTTCCGCTTCTGGGTGCCTACGATTTGTGCCTGAAATGCTCGCATTACTTCAATATCCTGGATGCCCGCGGAGCGATTTCGGTTACGGAACGCGTGGGAGTGATCGCGCGCGTACGTGCGCTCGCGGTTGGAATTGCCAAAGCCTGGGTGTCGCAGCAGAAGAGCGAAGAGTTGCCGGAAGCAGAAGAGAGTGAACCTGTTCCAACAAAGAAATTGAAAAATGGTCCGGTGGCAGTTGGGTGAGGCTTGATTTTCATTGCTGAGCTGAAATGCATGTCCTTCGCTCGCAAAAGCCGCTCGCTCAGGATGACAGGAGTTTTTTGTGCTGTGACAAGGCTCACATTCACGCTGCATTTATTTTGAGAATATAAGATCGCTTAATGTCAGATTTCCTGCTTGAAATTGGTACTGAAGAAATTCCCGCGCGAATGATAGATGCTGCCTCGCGCGATCTCCAACAACGTGTGAGCGATCTGCTGAAACGCGAGCGCCTAGCCTCGGGCGCAGTGAAGATGTTGGATACGCCCAGGCGTCTGGCGGTAATGGCAGCGGGACTTGCCGCCGCGCAGGCCGACATTACCGAAAAAATTACGGGGCCTTCCACAAGCGTCGCTTACAAAGATGGGCAACCAACACCAGCTGCGCACGCGTTCGCTAAGAAAGCGGGTATTGATGTTGCGCAACTTGAGCGTGTTACGACCGCGAAAGGCGAATACCTCAGCGCCGGCGTGACAAAGAAAGGGCGAGGGGCGAGCGAGATTCTTGCCGAGTTGTTACCAAAAGAAATCAACTCTCTTTATTGGCCGAAGAATATGTATTGGCGCAAGCCGAACGAAAAGTTTGTTCGTCCCGTACGCTGGATTGTGGCCATGCTGGACGGTCAAGTTGTGCCACTCGAGTTTGACGGAATACGGGCGGGCAATCTTTCGCGCGGACATCGCATTCTCCACGATGGAGAGGTAAAGATTCCGAGTGCCGGGACGGCGTACGTGAGCACGCTCGAATCCGCGAAAGTTCTGGGGCGAGAGGCTCGAGAAAAGCAGATTCGCAAAGCTCTCGATGCTTCGGCTCGGACGGTTCCAGGCGCGCGCTGGCGCGAAGATAAAGAATTGCTGGATACCGTTGTGAACCTGACTGAGTATCCGTCAGCCATCCTGGGAAATTTCGAGCCTGAGTTTCTAGCTCTCCCAGAAGAAGTGCTGGTCACCGTGATGCGCGACCATCAAAAGTATTTCGCCGTTGAGGATGCGAACGGCAAGTTGGCGGCACATTTCCTGGCTGTTCTGAACACGGATAGCGATCGAGATGGCATTATTCGGCACGGAAACGAACGCGTGTTGCGGGCGCGTTTCAACGATGCCCGGTTTTTCTGGCAAACGGATCAGAAAAAACCTCTACGCGACCGCCTAGAACTACTGCGGCATGTGACGTTTCAAAAGGATTTGGGCAGCTATTACGACAAAACGATTCGCATGCAGCGACTGGCGAGTTGGCTTTCAGAAATCGTGAAGCAGAACGGAATGGCGATCCGGCCTGGCATTGTTCACAAGGCGGCTTGCCTGGCAAAAACGGATCTTACAACTGAACTGGTGAAAGAGTTTACCGAGCTGCAGGGCATCGTTGGTGGATTGTATGCGCGAGTTCAGGTGCTGGACGATCACTTGAATGATGATGTGCGGCATGGAATCTCGGTCGCCGTATACGATCATTACAAGCCAGAATCAATGGAGGATTCGGTTCCGCGAACAGTAGAGGGCGCGGTTCTGTCCATTGCAGATAAGGCTGATTCAATTGCAGGAATGTTCGCCCTCGGATTGATTCCGAGCGGGTCGAAAGATCCGTTCGCGTTACGCCGACAAGCAAACGGAATCGTTAAGACGATTGCAGAACACGGTTTGCCTTTTCACCTAAGCGAGTTGATGTCGGATGCCCGTGCGCGATACGACGGCTCAGAAGCGGAAAAGAAGTTTATTGCCAACCTGAATCTCAGGGAGACGATAGGGGGATTCTTTCGCGAGCGCCTCGAGTTCTACCTGAAAGAGATTCGCGGCTTTGCCTATGATGTTGTGAATGCGGTGTTAGCCGCCGGTTCTGACAACGTGGTGGATGCGATCGCACGGGCGGAAGCTGTCAGTAAGGTTCGCCCATCCGAAGACTTCGAATCCATTTCAGTCGCTTTCAAACGAATGAAGAACATTTTGCGACAGGCGCAAGAGGCCGGTAAGAGTATCGCGAGCACCTTGGACCAAGGTGCGCTTGTTGAGGAGTCGGAAAAAGAATTAGCGCTGCAGATAAACCCGACAGCCGAGAACGTCCGCAGACTTAGGGAAGAACGGGATTATGAAGCGGCACTGCTGGAAATTGCGAAACTGCGGCCGCTGGTAGACAAGTTCTTCGACAAGGTGATGGTCATGGTGGACGACGATCGAGTTCGCGCAAATCGGCTTGCACTGCTGAATACGCTCGTGAAGGAATTTACGACGATGGCCGATTTCTCGGAGATCGTAACGGAAGCGAAGTGAAGTTTTACTAGAAGTGAAGTTTTACTAAGCAAGTAAAGAAATTCAGATCGGTAAAAGGACTCATACGTATATGGCAACGCAAACTCTTGCAGAGAACGATGTGGAAGTTATGGAAAAGAAATCTGATGGCGTGAAGTATGTTTACTCCTTCGGCGGAGGAAAGGCCGATGGGAACGGCAAAATGAAAGATGAATTGGGCGGCAAAGGCGCCGGCTTGGCTGAGATGACGAATGCCGGACTTCCTGTACCTCCCGGCTTCACGATTCAGACTGAAGCTTGTCGCGAATACATGCGAAAGGGTGGTGTGTCATCCAACGTCGACAAGCAAACGGCAGACGCGCTGAAAAGGCTTGAAGATTTGCAGGGACAAAAGCTGGGTGCCGGGGAAAATCCCTTATTGGTGAGCGTTCGCTCGGGTGCAAAGTTCTCAATGCCCGGCATGATGGACACGATTCTTAACCTGGGGCTAAACGACAAAAGCGTGGAAGCTCTTGCGAAGCGGACGAACAATCCTCGATTTGCTTACGACTCATATCGGCGGTTGATTCAGATGTTCGGCAACGTTGTGTTAGAGATCGAAAAGAGCGAGTTCGAGCACGTTTTCGATGGGAAGAAGAAACAGAAAAAAGCCAAGCTGGATACGGATCTGGATGCGAAGACCTTGCAGGAAGTCATCGCCGAGTACAAGAAAATCGTGAAGAAGCACACAAAAATGGACTTCCCGCAAGATTCAAAAGAGCAACTCGTCATGGCGCGTGATGCGGTGTTCCGCTCATGGCAGAACGATCGCGCGAAGCATTATCGCCGCATCAATAACATCTCCGATGATCTTGGAACAGCGGTCAACGTGCAAGCGATGGTGTTCGGCAATCTTGGAGATACCAGCGGTACCGGTGTCGGATTTACTCGCGATCCCGCTATCGGAGAGAAGGTTTTTTACGGCGAGTTTCTGTTGAACGCACAAGGTGAGGACGTGGTTTCAGGTGTACGCACGCCAGCTCACATCACGGAGTTGGAACGAATCATGCCGGATGTGTACAACCAGCTGCGCGACATCACGACGCGCCTTGAGAAACATTATCGCGACGTCCAGGACTTTGAGTTCACAATCCAGGACGGCAAGCTCTACATGCTGCAAACCCGGAACGCAAAGCGCACGGGTCTAGCGGCCGTCAGAGTTGCTTTGCAAATGGTCGAGGAAGGGCTTATCACGAAAGAGGAAGCTATCTTTCGAGTCGATCCCAACCAGTTGTACGACTTTCTGGTCCCGCGACTGAAAGAAAAGGGTGTGAAAGTCGAGGTTCTCGCGAAGGGGCTGCCGGCGTCACCAGGAGCAGCTGTAGGACAGATTGTCTTCACCGCGGACGAAGCTGTTGCGAAGGCAGGGCATGGCGGGAAAAATCCCGTGATCTTGGTGCGCGCGGAAACCACGCCAGAAGACATCCATGGTATGGAAGTCGCCAAAGGCATTCTTACGTCTCGGGGCGGTATGACGAGCCATGCTGCTGTGGTGACGCGCGGAATGGGGAAGTGCTGCGTTGCAGGCGCTGGAGACGTCGAGGTCGACGAGAAGTCGCAAGTAATGCGCGTCAAAGGGCAGGTGTTCAAGGCGGGCGATTGGATTTCGCTAGACGGCACGACTGGGCGGGTGATCAAAGGCAAGCTGGAAACGATTCCGCCCAAGGCAGACGATCCTGAACTCCTGACGTTCATGACGTGGGCTGAGCCGTTCCGCAAGATTGGAGTTCGCGCGAATGCTGACATTCCACGCGATGCAGAGCAGGCCCGCTCTTTCGGCGCGGAAGGCATTGGACTTTGCCGTACAGAGCACATGTTCTTCGGCGAAAAGAAACTACCGCACATGCGGGCGATGATTCTGGCCAACAATGAGAAAGACCGCCGCGCGGCCCTGAAAAAGCTGCTGCCTTTGCAGCGAGCAGACTTTGTCGGCGTATTTCGCGCGATGAATGGCTTTCCGGTCACGATTCGTACCTTGGATCCTCCGCTCCACGAGTTCCTACCGCGGCGAGAAGACCTCATGGTTGAGATCGCTGTTCTGGAAGCAACGAAGCCCAAATCGTCGAAGCTGAAGGAATTGCGCACACTCTTGCGCCGAGTGGAGGAACTGCATGAGTTCAATCCGATGCTCGGACACCGTGGCTGCCGGCTGGGAATCACGTATCCAGAGATCACCGAGATGCAGGCACGAGCCATCTTTGAGGCGGCTGTAGAGGTTGCCAAGGGTGGAGTCAAGGTTCATCCCGAAGTGATGATTCCTTTAACGGCTACATTAAAGGAAATGGCAAATCAGGCCGCCGTTGTGCATCGCATGGCCGAGGAAGTCTTCAAAGAAAAGGGAACTAAGATCGACTATCTCGTCGGGACCATGATTGAGTTGCCCCGCGCAGCGTTGGTGGCGGACGATATCGCAAAGGAGGCGCAGTTCTTCTCCTTTGGAACGAACGATCTCACGCAAACAACATTTGGCTTCTCACGCGATGACGTCAACAAAGTTCTGCCTACGTATATTGCGGAAGGCATCTTGAAGCAGGATCCATTTGCGGTGCTCGACCAGGAGGGTGTTGGCCAGTTAGTGAAAATGGCTACCGAGCGCGGCCGCAAAACTCGTCCAAACCTCAAAGTCGGAATTTGCGGCGAGCACGGGGGCGAACCATCTTCAGTAGAGTTCTGTCATCGGGTGGGGCTGAACTATGTTTCATGCTCACCATTCCGGGTTTTGACCGCGCGTCTGGCTGCTGCGCAAGCAGCCGCTGGAGAGAAGTTAAAAGGCGAAGCGGGTAGAACCAAGTAGCTGGTTGCGACTTGATCCAAAACGAAGGACACGGAACGGCGCAAATTGCTTGCCCTGACCCGTGTCCTTTGTGATTTATTGGATTTTCTGCAGACGGGCAATTAATTTCTGCGCCAAGTTTTCTTCCGACTCCGACCAAAGCAGTCGACCCGTAGCGCCAGTGTTCTTTTCGACTTTGACTGTAAATTCGACTAGTTTCTGCACGTTCATACGAATTCGATCCTCACCTTCCATCGTCAACGACCGACCTTCTTGAAGGAATGGGGCGTCCAGCCCAAAGTCAATCTGAATGTGCCCTGTTTCTTCTGCGGTGTGATCTTCAAATTCGAGACCCTGGACAAGAAACCTCACAGGACTGGACTGCAAGGACCATTGGCGCTGGTTTGGATCAAGCAGCCATAAGTCCCAATGGGCTTCAAAGACGAAAGCATAATCGTCGTGCAAAAGATCTTGGGCGATCCCGGCGGCTTCTTCAGGCGACACGGCTGGTGTGAAGCGACGCTCAAGGATCGTAGGCTCGCTCCAAGAAATGGGATCGACAGAAAGATACGTGATTCCGGGACGATGGGTCGAGAAAGGGAACTGCGACATAACAGCTACCGCTTGAGGCAGCATGTCCTGCTGTTCGAAACTGGGGAACCAGATGCTGAAGTAGAGAGGATCGGGCATTTTGAAGACTCACCTTTGATGCACGAACTATTGTAGCGTTGGGATGAAGTTGGTGCGCAAAGCAGAGATCGCGATTAGAAGCGTGCGCAAGTAGCAGGCGAGAAGCGAATACCGGACCTGCAGGATTTTCGAGCTTTGACAGTGCGAAAAGCCGCTTGCTAATATCAATGAGTCGCACTCCTGCCAAATAGGAACGTCCCCGTCGTCTAGCCCGGCCTAGGACATCGCCCTTTCACGGCGGTAACACGGGTTCAAATCCCGTCGGGGACGCCAACTTACATGGCTTTGTCAGAG
>Ga0310810_10000069_pt1 | contig 112945 bp, 93 predicted proteins | sample NCmetagenome_FD_207641 | JGI IMG/M metagenome (GOLD analysis project Ga0310810, IMG submission 207641) | Soil microbial communities from experimental microcosm in Duke University, North Carolina, United States - NC | ecosystem: Engineered > Artificial ecosystem > Soil microcosm > Unclassified ... | reverse complement strand
TGAAGGCGGATGGCTCCGGCCGGGTACAGCTCGCGGCCGCCGCGAAGGCGCTGGCGGCCGAACGCGCCTATGCCCTGTGCCTTGACGGGATCTTCGGCTTCAACTTTCGCCCTCCATTGTCCGGGGCAGCCGGGGAGATCATCGAGGCGACGAACGCCCATCCGGCAATCCAGCTGCGCGCGGCGGTCGACCTTCCCAGCGGCGTGGGCGAGAAAAGCGCGGCGACCGTGTTCCGCGCGGATTTCACGTACGCCACCGGGATCGTCAAGTTCCCCGTGCTCCATGCGCGCAACGTCAACGCCGTCGGCCGGCTGCGGTTCCTGAATCTCGGACTCATGCGCGCGGACGCGGTGCCCGCGGCGCACGAGCGGATGCTCACGGGCGAACTGCTTACGCCCCTGGCGATGCTCCGCCCCTCGCAGACCGACAAGCGGACTTACGGGCACCTCCTTGTGGTCGGCGGGTCGCGCAGCTATCCGGGCGCGGTGCTGCTCGCCGTGCGCGCCGCGCTGCGCAGCGGGGTTGGGTTGGTGACGGCAATTGTGCCGGCGCAACTGGCTCCCGAGTACGCCGCCCGGCACCCGGAGGCGATGTGGGTGGGATGCGCGGAACACGACGACGGCGGCCTGGACGCGTCGTGCCTTCCGGCCGTGCGCGAGCGCGCGGAACGCGCCACCGCCCTGCTTGTCGGCCCGGGTCTCGGCTCGGCCGAGCACACCATCGCGTTTGCCGCGCACCTGGCCGGCGAGGTGCAGGTGCCATTGGTGCTGGATGCCGATGCCTTGCGCCGCGAGGTCTTCGAACACGTGCGGGAAAAGACATTCATCGCCACGCCCCACGCGGGCGAGTTCCAGCGGATTGCGCCGGTGCTGTTCAGCGATGGTAAGTTCACCGCGCCGCGCGGGGTCCTGGTGTTGAAGGGACCGATGACCCGCGTGACCGACGGACACCTGATCTATCACAGCCCATTCGGCGGCCCGGTGCTCGCCCGGGGTGGGAGCGGCGACATCCTCGCGGGGCTGGTCGGCGGGTTGCTGGCACAGGCGGCGGATGACCCCGTGCTGGCGGCCTGCCGGGGCGTCGTATGGCACGGTCATGCCGCGGATTTGTTGGCTCGCGCTCGCGGGCAGGTCAGCGTAGAGACGACCCAACTCCTGGAGCAGCTCGGGCCGGCGCTCACCCCTGACCCATGGCAGATCCATTGACCGAGCGGCAGGCGTTCATGGTCCTGAACGACCTGCCCAACATCGGGCCCATCACCCTGAACCGCCTGCTGGCCGAATTCGGCGGCGACCCGCGCGTCATCCTTGCTACGGACCGACGCCGGCTGGAGTCCGTGCGCGGCGTCGGACCCGAAACCAGCGCGGCCTTGGCGGCCTGGCGGGAACATTTCGACCTCGCGCGCGAGGAGGCGCGGCTGGCGCAGGCCGGCGCGGCGTTCATCACGCCGCGGGACGAGGGCTATCCGCGGCTCCTGAAGGAAATCCACGATCCGCCGATCGGCCTCTACCGCAAGGGCGGCTATCTGTTCGAGCAGCCCTGCATCGCGGTGGTCGGCAGCCGCCGGACCACCCTTTACGGCCAAGCCGTGGCGAAAAAGCTCGGCGCCCAGCTCGCGCAACTTGGCTTCTGCATCGTGAGCGGGCTGGCCCGTGGGATCGACACGGCGGCGCATGAGGGCGCGCTCTCCGTCGACGGCAAGACCGCCGCGGTGCTCGGCTGCGGCATCGACATCGTCTACCCGCCAGAAAACCTCGAGCTTTTCCGGCGCATCGCCGCGAGCGGCGCCATCCTCTCGGAGTTTCCGTTCGGCCGGAAGGCCGACAAGCAAACCTTCCCGATGCGCAATCGCGTGGTGGCGGGCATCTGCGAGGCCGTGGTGGTCGTGGAGAGCGACGTATCCGGCGGGGCGATGATCACCGCGCGTTTCGCCGGGGAACAGGGACGCCTGCTGTTTGCCGTGCCCGGGCGCATTGACCAGCCCAGCAGCGCCGGCTGCCACCAACTGATCCGCGACGGAGCGACGCTGCTCACCAGCGTCGACGACATCCTCGACGAGCTCAGCTACCTTGATGGTCTCCGGCCGAAACCGATAACAGCGGCCGGCGAGACGCCGTTGCTCGAGCAACTGCTGCCGCAGCTCTCGGAAGCCGAGCACAAGGTGGCCGATGCCTTCCGGGGTGGCGCCATCCTCGGGGTCGACGCGCTGACCGCGGCGATGGGACTGGCACCGGCCGAAATCTCGGCCGTGTTGATGAGCCTGGAGCTGAAGCGAATCGTCCAGAAACGAGCCGACGGCAACTTCGAGGCGCGAGGTTAGAGCAGATGAGATTGAACGGTAGCCGCGTTGGAGCGCAGCGACAACGTGGTCGCTCCTGGCCACGCTTTCGCCAGCGGCTCAAGCGCGGCTACACCATTTTTGAAAACGCTGGAGCGAGCCTCAGCCTGGCGGCCAGGCGAGCGGACGTTGCCCGAGCAGGTGCACGTGGAGGTGCGGAACCGATTCGCCGCCGTCGCGGCCGTTGTTGATCACGATCCGGTAGCCGGTCTCCGCCACGCCCAGCTTCTTCGCCACCGCCGCCGCGGTGAGCAACAGGTGTCCGAGCAGCGCCTGGTCGGCAGGCCCGGCCTCACCGACACGCGGCAGCGGGTTCTTCGGGATCACCAGCACGTGCACGGGGGCCTGCGGATTCACATCGTGGATGGCCACGCAGAGTTCGTCCTCGTGGGCGAATTTCGCGGGAATCTCCCGGTCGATGATCTTCTGAAAAATGGTTTTCATGGACGGGCGGGCTCGGAGGGCCCACGTCCTCGTGGGCCGCGGCCCGGCGGGATCCGGGCCCTCCGTTAAAGGAACAGCAGGTTCAAGTTCGCTCCCCGGCGCGACCGGGCTGCCGCAAGCTTGCGGATGAATTCCAGCGCGTCGTCGTAGTCGCGACGCCGGCGCCGGGTCCACCGGCGGCGAGGCGGACACTGGGCAGAGCGGAGATTAGTGACGAGCAGCGTGGATTCGGGAAAGACGGCGAGCCGTTTCAGGCCTTCCATGACCCCGGCCCGCGTGAACAGCGGCGAGGCACCGGCATCATCGGTGGCGGCATCCCAGTGGAAGAAACCATGCGCCGTCTGCCCGGCGCAGACCCGCTCGAAGAGCCGCGCGGCGGCGGCGACAAAAGACGGGTCGTTGGGCGCGCGCTCCACGGCATCGCCGAGGCTGGTGGCGATCGCATCGTCGATTTGCTGCGCGAGGTAGAGATCCTGCCCGGTCAGGGGCGCAAAGAGGGCGTTGAGGAAGTGGAGCCGGCGCAGCTTGAGCGGACGCGTCATTTCTTGGGCTTACTCGTAGCGTTCGGTTCGAAAGGTGCAAGGCTGCTGATTTCGTGCACGAACTCCGAGACGTCGCGGAATTCCTTGTAGACGGACGCGAAGCGAACGTACGCCACCTGGTCGATCTTGCGCAGGCGCTGCATCACATGCTCGCCGATGGCGCTGGTCGGCACCTGGCTGTCGAACTGCGCCTCGACGGCATCGATCACATCCTCAATCAGCATCGTCGTCTGTTCGTTATCGACCGGGCGCTTGTGGCAGGCGGCGCGGATGGCCCGAAGGAGCTTGTCGCGGTCAAACGGTTCCTGGCGGCCGTCGCGCTTGACCACGACGATGGTGTCGCGCACGAGGACTTCGGTGGTGGTGAAGCGGTGTCCGCACTCGAGGCATTCGCGACGCCGGCGGGTGTTGTTCCCGTCACGGGTCATGCGCGAGTCGATGACCTTGTCTTCAATGGAGGTGCACTTGGGACAGCGCATGATTTTGCAGCAATGGGGGATTCCGTCGGTGGGAAAGTGTACCCGGGTCGGCGCGGGTTGGTTTGTCGGCGTCAGTTCAGGGCGAGGAAGTTTTGCAGGATCTTCATGCCACCCTCGGTGGCGATGGATTCAGGGTGGAATTGGACACCGAACACCGGAAATTGTTTATGCCGGAGGCCCATGATTTCTCCTTCCGCGGTCTCCGCAGTGATCTCGAGGCAGGAGGGAAGGCTGGATCGCTCGACCAGCAGCGAGTGATACCGGGTGGCGGTGAAAGGCGAGGGGAGGCCCGCGAAAATGTCCGTACCCCGATGATGGATTGGAGACAGCTTGCCGTGCATCTGGCGGTCGGCCCGGATGACCTTGCCACCGAACTGTTGGCCGATCGACTGGTGGCCAAGGCAGACGCCCAGGATGGGACGCTTGCCGGCGAAAGTCCCGATGATGTCGAGACTTGCGCCAGCTTCAGTCGGGGTGCATGGGCCGGGTGATATCAGCACCCGCTCAGGCTTGAGTTCATCCGCTTCCTTTGCGGTCAGTTCGTCGTTCCGAAACACGCGCATGCTCACACCCAACTGGCCGAAATACTGGACCAGGTTGAACGTGAAGGAATCATAGTTGTCGATGACCAGCAGCACCCTAGGGCAGTATCCCGACCAACCCCGGCGCGTCAAGTGCCGGGGCTTGCCATGCCGGGGTGACGGGCGACAATTTGAACCTTTCGATGATCCCGGCTGTGTCCCCTTTGGCATCAAATGCTTGGAAGAGCCCTCACCAGCGGGCTCTCCCACCATCGGGCAGGCGTACCCTGATCATGGGCATCCTTAACTGCACACCGGATTCGTTTTCCGATGGGGGCCTGCTGCCCACCGTGGACGCAGTAGTGCAGCGCGCCCGCCAGCTGGTGGCCGAAGGCGCCGATGTGCTCGACTTCGGCGGCGAGTCCACCCGACCCGGGGCTGCACCGGTGTCGGCTGAAGACGAGATGTTTCGCATCCTGCCCGCGATCGAGGCGGTGCGTCACGCGATGCCGGATGTGCCGATTTCAGTCGATACCTACAAGGCGCAAGTGGCCGCGGCTGCCATCCACGCCGGCGCGGACATTGTGAACGACGTCTGGGGGCTGACCCATGGCCTGTCGGCGGAAGACAGGCGCGAATTGGTGGTGCGGCTCGCCCGCGGCCAGAAGATCGACCAAACCACCGCGATGGCGGAAACCGTCAGCCGGCTGGGTTGCCCGGTGATCCTGATGCACAACCGCCCGGATCGGGCTTATCGCGATTTTTGGACCGACGTGCTGCTCGACTTGCGGCTGAGCGTCGCGATGGCCGAAGCGGCCGGGGTGGCGGCCACCCAGATCTGGCTCGATCCTGGCTTCGGCTTTGCCAAGGACCCCGCGCAAAACCTGGAAGTGCTGCGCGATCTGTCCCGCATCGTGAACCTTGGGTTTCCCGTCCTGGTGGGCACCTCCCGCAAGTCGACGCTGGGCCGCGTCCTCGGCAGCGAGGTCGATGACCGCCTCGATGGCACCGGCGCCACCATCGTTTGGGCCATCCAGCAGGGATGCGCGATGGTGCGGGTGCACGATGTCGCACCGTTGCGGCGTTACGTGCGGATGGCGGACGCCATTCGGGCGGGGCTTTCGTTTTCCCAGTGAAACCAGCGGACAAACTCATCCTCACCGATCTCACCTTCCAGGCCTGCCATGGCGTGCTGCCAGAAGAGCGGACCAAGCAGCAGGAATTCCGGGTCAGCGTCGAATTGGAGACCGACCTGCGACGGGCGGGGCGCTCCGACGAGCTCGCCGACGCCATCGACTACTGCGAGGTGCAGGCCGTCGTGGGTGGCGTCGTGGAGGGAGCCCACCGCTATCTGATCGAGGCGCTCGCCGAGGATATCGCCCGTCGACTCCTGGCGCGATTTCGCTCCGCCCGGGCGGTCACGGTCGAGGTGGTGAAGCCGGAGCCGCCGGTGCGATTCAAATTTTCCGGCGTGCAAGTGAGGATCCGCCGGGAGCGAAGCCGTCGCGCCTCCCGGTCATGACCGCGACGCGCCAGGCGTTAATCGGCGTCGGCGCCAACCTCGGCGACCGCTGGGCCAACATCACGGCGGCGCTCGCCCGCTTGCGCGCGGCGTCGGGAGTGTGCGCGGTGGAAACCTCACCCGTGTTCGAGTCGGACCCGGTCGGGGTGCTGGACCAGCCGCAGTTTCTCAACCTGGTGGCCGGAGTGGAGACGACACTCTCGCCAGAGGGGTTGTTGGACCTTTTGCTCGCGACCGAGCGCACGCTCGGTCGGGAACGACGCATCAGGTGGGGCCCGCGCATCATCGATTTGGACCTGCTGGCCTACGCCGGCGAGACGCGATCGACCGAAGTGCTGACCCTGCCTCATCCCCGGATGTGGGAGCGCAGTTTTGTCGTCGAGCCCCTTCGCGCCCTGCTGGCCCGGCCGGCGTTCGGCGGCCCGGCCTGGGCGGAACTCCGGACGCGGCTCCCGGCGTCACCCGACCTGCGCGGCTTGCGGCCATGGTCCCCGCGCGCCGGCGCGGACCGCGCGCCGGCCTGAAATCGATTGCGTCGCCTGCCGCCGCCCGCGAGCTTCGCCTTCCGATGGCAGCATCTTTCCAACTGTTGCGAACGGACAGCGCCACCGCCGCCCGCCGCGGCAGGCTGACCACCCGGCACGGGCTCGTGGAAACGCCGATCTTCATGCCGGTGGGCACGCAGGGCACGGTCAAGGCCCTGACGCCCGCGCAGGTGCGCGAGGTCGGTGCCCAGATCATCCTGGGCAACACCTATCATCTCAACCTGCGGCCGGGCTCCGAACTCGTCCGCGCGCTGGGCGGCCTGCACAAGTTCATGGGCTGGGACGGGCCGATCCTGACGGACAGCGGCGGGTTCCAGGTGTTCAGCCTCGCGAAGCTCCGGGAGATCCGCGACGACGGCATTGCATTCGCCTCACACCTCGACGGCGCCCGGCTTTTCCTCGGGCCGCGCGAAGTCATGACCATCCAGGCCAACCTGGGTTCGGACATCGCCATGGTGCTGGATGAGTGCCCGCCCTGGCCCTGTTCGCGCGAGGAATGCCGGCGCGCCGTCGACCGCAGCCTGCGCTGGGCTCGGGAGTGCCGGCAAATCGCCATCGATAACGGCTTCCTCGGCGCCGGGCACCAGGTCTTCGCCATTGTCCAGGGCTCGACCTTTGATGAACTGCGTCACGAGGCGGCCGAGTCGCTCGCGGCGCTCGACTTTCCCGGTTACGCCATCGGTGGCGTGAGCGTGGGCGAGCCGGAGCCGGAAATGGTCAAGCAAGTCGCCGCCACGGCGCCATTCCTGCCCGCGAACAAGCCCCGCTACACGATGGGCCTCGGCACTCCGCCGCAGATCCTGAAGATGATCGCGCTGGGCGTGGACATGTTCGACTGCGTGCACCCGACGCGAGTGGGCCGCAACGGCGCCGCCTTCACGCCCGACGGCCTGATCAATCTGCGCAATGAGCGCTTCCGAACCGACCCGGCCCCGCTCGTCGAGGGGATGGACAACTACACCTGTCGGAGTTTCTCTCGCGCCTACCTGCGGCACCTTGTCATGGCCAACGAAATTTTGGCCAGCACGCTGCTCACGCTGCACAACGTCCACTTCTATCTCGATCTCGCGGCCCAGGCGCGGGCGCATATCGAGGCCGGCGACTTTGCGGCGTGGAGCCGCGCTTGGATCGCGCGCTACGAAGCCGGAGCCTGAAGGCGAGACCGCCGCGGGCAACCCCCCGGGCCCGCGGGCCGGGGCGATCCCGAGGCGTCCGGGTTGCGCGGGATCGCATTCGCGTGTAGAGGTGGCGCCATGAAAGCAAAGCAGCCCGACGCGCGACAGAGTGGTGTTTTCAAAATCGGCGGCGATTTGCCGGTGCGGCGCCTCGGCTTCGGGGCAATGCGCATCACGGGTCCGGGAATTTGGGGCGAGCCACGCGACCCGAAGGGCGCGCGCCGCCTGCTGCGCAAGGCCGTCGATCTCGGGGTCAACTTCATCGACACGGCGGATTCCTACGGGCCCGAGGTGAGCGAACGATTGATCGCGGAAGCGTTGCATCCGTATCCACGCGGGCTGGTCATCGCGACCAAGGGCGGACTGACGCGTTCCGGGCCGGAAAAATGGCACCCCGTGGGCCGACCGGAGTATCTCCGCCAATGCGTCGAGTTGAGCCTGCGCCGGCTCAAGTTGGACCGGATCGATCTTTATCAGCTGCATCGGATCGATCCGAAGGTGCCGCTCGCCGAAACGCTCGGCGCCCTGAAGGAGCTGCGTCGGGCCGGCAAGATCCGGCACATTGGCCTGTCGGAGGTGTCCGTGGCGGAAATCCGGCAGGCCCGCCGGATGGTGCCGATCGCGACGGTGCAAAACCTCTACAACCTCGGCAACCGCCAGAGCGAAGCGGTCCTCGATTATTGTGCGCAGGAAGGGCTGGGGTTCATCCCGTGGTTTCCTCTCGGCGGCGGCGACATCTTTCGCAAGGGCGGCCGGTTCGACCGGATGGCGCGGACCCACGGCGCCTCCGTGGCGCAGCTTGCGCTGGCCTGGCTGCTGCGAAGGTCCCCGGTCATGTTGCCAATTCCGGGCACGGCGAGTATCGCGCACCTGGTCGAGAATATCGGCGCCGTTTCCGTGCGGTTGCATGACGACCAGTGGCAGGAAGTGGCCCGGGGCGCGGGCCGCGCCTCGCCCGCGTAACGTTGGCCTCAGCCGATGGCATGCAGCCGCCCATGGCCTGGGCGGCGTCAAGAGATCGGTTCCCCGAGCCCGCCCGATTCGCCCGGGCGGTTGATCGCGCATCATCTGCGGGCTCGCCAAGCCGACAACGCTGCTTATGAGTGCTCCAACCTTTCCGTCATGCGCATCCTTGTCACCGGCGGCGCCGGCTTTCTCGGCTCCCACCTCTGCGACCGCCTCGTCCAGAACGGCCACGATGTCGTGTGCCTCGACAATTTCTTCACCGGCAACAAGGCGAACCTCACCGGGCTGCTCGGCCATCCGCGTTTCGAGCTGGTCCGGCACGACGTCATCGATCCGTTCAAGTACGAGGTAGATCGGATCTTCAACCTGGCCTGCCCCGCCTCGCCCCCGCACTACCAGTACAACCCGATCAAGACCACGAAGACCTCGGTGATGGGCGCGATCAACTGCCTCGGCCTCGCCAAGCGGGTCAAGGCCCGCGTCTTCCAGGCCAGCACCTCCGAGGTGTATGGCGATCCCGCCGTGCATCCGCAGCCGGAAAGCTACTGGGGCAACGTCAATCCCATCGGCCGCCGCTCCTGTTACGACGAAGGCAAGCGCTGCGCGGAGACGCTGTTCTTCGACTACCATCGCGAGAACAAGGTCGATATCCGCGTGGTCCGCATCTTCAACACCTACGGCCCGCGCATGCACCCGAACGACGGCCGCGTCGTCTCGAATTTCATCGTCCAGGCCCTCCGGGGCGAAGACCTCACGGTGTACGGGAATGGCGCGCAGACGCGCTCGTTTTGCTACGTTGACGACATGATCGAGGGCTTCGTGCGGATGATGGAGCAGACGGAGACGGTCGGCCCGGTCAACCTCGGCAACCCCGGCGAGTTCACGATGCTCGGGCTCGCGGAGGCGGTGCTGAAGCTCACCCGGAGCAAGTCGAAGATCGTGCACCAGCCGCTGCCGGTCGACGACCCGCGGCAACGCCGTCCGGACATCGCCCTCGCGCGCAAGGTGCTCAAATGGCAGCCCAAGGTGCCGCTGACGGAAGGCCTCAAGCGGACCATCGCGTATTTCCGGAAGACGCTCTGAGGCGCGGAGCGATCTCGAATCGTTTCGCACGGAGCCTGTAGGAGGGGCTTAATGCCCCGACAAGGGATCCGCGACACCTGAAACCATCGGGGCATAAAGCCCCTCCTACAGCAACCGAGGTATGTTCAGCTCCGTCGCTAGATATAGCTGAGCCAGGCGGCGTCGCGATGCCGGCGCTTGTAGTCGGCGAACCAGCGGCAGGCGGGATAGAGCGCGAGGATGACAGAGGCCCACACCGCGTACACGACCCACAGGGGAAAGCCCGCTCCCGCCGGGGCCGCCGGCCCGCCCGGCACGAAGAAATCGGCGCGGCCGTAGCGATGATGGAACCACAGCCACGAGAGCGCGTGGATCAGCGGGATGTGCAGCGCGTAGTAGAAGAAGGGCACGCGCCCGAACACGACGAAGGGCTGCAGCAGCCTTGGGCTGCCGCGGTCCCAGGCCGCCAGCAGCACGAATCCGGGCCCCAGGGTCATCAGCAGATAGAGCAGCGAAGGCGGGTATTTCGTGACGTTGAGGAACGACCACAGGCCGAAGCCGGCTCGCGGCTGCGGCGACCACGGGCGGGCATCGCCATAGAGGTTGCCCGCGCGCAGGATCACGAACGCCGCAAGGGCACCGATGCCCAGGCGCCACAGCCAGGCGCGACGGGCCTCGGGCGCGAGCGTGTAGAGCGCGCCGAAAGCATAGCCGGCGGACATGACGCCGAGCCAGGGGATCAGCGGATAGAAGGCGAGGAAGCTGTAGCCCGAGCCGATCGTGAAGGTGCCCGGCACGTGCAGGAGATGCCACAGCCAGGCCAGCGAGCCGAACGCCGCCGGCGCAATCCCGTCGAGGGCGTTATGGCCGGCGATCATCACCAGGCTGACCGCGGCCACGGCCCACAAGGGCAGGTGGATCAGTGCGGCGAGGAAGATCATCGACCACCCGAGCGCCCAAATCACGAGGCCCCAGTTGCCGTGCAGCGGCAGCGCGAAATTCCAGGCCCAATAAAAGAAAGTGAGCTCGAGCAACACGAGCCACGCGCCGCGCGTGACCAGGAACCACGAGAGCTCGCCCTTCGTCTTGCCGCGCGTCGCCGACAGGAACACGCCGGTGCCGGCGAGAAACGAAAAGGTCGGGGCACAGTAATGGGTGATCCAGCGCGTGAAGAAGATCGCGTGCGAAGTCCGGCCAAGGTCGGTCGGATCGATGCCCTGGATGGCGCTGTAATGGAAATAGTCGCGCGTATGGTCGATCGCCATGATGACCATCACGAGCCCGCGCAGCAGGTCGATCGAGTCGAGGCGCGCGGGCCGGGCGTTCTCCATGGGACGGGCGTGGGGCATCCGGAGTTGCGCGCGAGGAATAGCGTTTGCCTCCGCCGGCGCGAGCCTGAACCCGCCGCCCCGGGACACCGGGAAAACGCTCGCGCGGCGGACCGGCGGCGGGCGTTGCCAGCCGAATCTCCGGCGATCGCGGCGCGACCCGGGCCGGCGATGGGACGAGCGCCGAGGATCCGGCTGCGGGAGCTTGCCTGGCAGCGAGTTGCAGCGCGAGCCGGCGTGTCATTTTGCCATTTGCCAAGCCCCCGGCCGTCGCTTTCATTCGCTCCCTTCCATGTTTGATTACCTGCTCAAGAAGTTCTCCGGCCGGCACCATCGCAAGTACGTCGAAAAATGCCGGCCGGTCGTGGCGCGCATCAACGAGATCGAGAAGGGATACCAGGCGCTGACCGACGAACAGCTCCGCGCCAAGACCGACGAGTTCAAGGCCCGGTTGAAGCAGGGCGAAACCCTCGACGCGCTCCTGCCGGAGGCGTTCGCGGCCGTGAAGAATGCCGCCCGCCGGATGGTCGGGCGCTCCGTGACCGTCTGCGAGCACGAGCTCACTTGGGACATGGTGCACTTCGACGTCCAGCTGATCGGCGGCATCTGCCTGCACGAGGGGCGCATCGCCGAGATGGCCACGGGCGAGGGCAAGACCCTCGTCGCCACGCTGCCGCTCTACCTGAACGCCCTGAACGGCCGCAACGCCCAGCTGGTCACGGTCAACGACTACCTGGCCCGCCGCGACTCGGAGTGGATGGGCTACCTCTACGGTTTCCTCGGCCTGTCGGTCGGCTGCATCCAGCAGTCGATGCACTCCGAGGAGCGGCGCGAAATGTACGGCCGCGACATCACCTACGGCACCGCCTCGGAATTCGGCTTCGACTACCTTCGCGACAACGGCATGGCCACCCGCAAGGAGGACCAGGTCCAGCGCGACCACTGGTACTGCATTGTCGACGAAATCGACTCGATCCTCGTCGACGAGGCGCGGACGCCCCTGATCATTTCCGGACCCGCGCCGATCGAGCGCGAACAGCCGTTCCAGCGCCTGAAGCCCGGTGTCGAGCAACTGGTCAGCGCGCAGCTCCGGCTTATCAACCACCTGATCAAGGACGCCGCCGACCTCCTCGCCAAGCCCGGCCTTACTCCGGAGGATCGCCAGGCGGCGGCGATGAAGATGCTCCAGGTCAAGCTGGGCATGCCGAAGAACAAGCAGCTCCTCCGGCTGATGGAGAACCCGGAGTGGCGCAAGCTGCTCGACAAGACCGACGTCGAGATGCACTCCGATTTCAACAAGGACGAGCTCTACAAGTGGAAGGAGGAGCTCTTCTTCGTCATCGACGAGAAGAACCACCAGGCCGACCTGACCGAACCCGGCCGCCTCAAGCTCCGCCCCGACGATCCCGACGCCTTTGTGCTGCCCGACCTCGCGACCATCTTCATCGAGATCGAGAAGGACGCGACGAAATCGCCCGAGGAGAAGGAAAAGGCAAAACGCGACGCGCAGCAGCGCTACGAGGTCGTGTCCGAGGACATCCACGCGCTCTCCCAGCTGCTCCGCGCCTATTCGCTCTACGAGCGTGACGTAGAGTACGTCATCCAGGATGGGAAGGTCCTTATCGTCGACGAGAACACCGGCCGCGTGATGCCGGGGCGCCGCTGGTCCGACGGCCTGCACCAGGCGGTCGAGGCCAAGGAGGGCGTGACCATCGAGCGCGAGACGCGGACGTACGCGACGGTCACCATCCAGAATTACTTCCGCATGTACGAGAAGCTGGCGGGCATGACCGGCACCGCCGAGACCGAGGCGACCGAGTTCAACGAGATCTACCGCCTGGCCGTCACCCAGATCCCGACGAACAAGCCCTGCATCCGCGTCGACAAGAACGATTCCATCTTCAAGACCCGCCGCGACAAGTACGCGGCGGTGGTGAAGCAGATCGAGGAGGCCAACAAGCGCGGCCAGCCCGTGCTCGTCGGCACCGTGACCGTCGAGCAGTCCGAGGTGCTCAGCCGCATGCTGAAGCGCGCCGGCGTCATCCACACCGTCCTCAACGCCAAATTTCACCAGCAGGAGGCCGAGATCGTCTCCCGCGCCGGCCAGCGCGGCTCCGTCACCATCGCCACCAACATGGCCGGCCGCGGCACCGACATCAAGCTGGGCGAGGGCGTGCGCGACGCCGGCGGCCTGTTCGTCGTCGGCACCGAGCGCCACGAGTCCCGCCGCATCGACCGCCAGCTCCGCGGCCGCTGCTCGCGCCAGGGCGACCCGGGCATGACCAAGTTCTTCCTCTCGCTCGAGGACGACCTGATGCGCCTCTTCCTCCAGGGCAACATCGCCTCGAAGATCATGGAGGGCGCCATGCAGGAGGGCGAGGAGCTGGAACACCGCTGGCTGAACCACTCCATCGAGTCGGCGCAGAAGAAGGTCGAGCAGCAGAACTTCTCGATCCGCAAGCGGCTGCTGCAGTACGACGACGTGCTCAACAAGCAGCGCGAAGTCATCTACGGCATCCGCAACGGCGCGCTGCACAGCGACCGGCCGAAGGACATCATCTTCGAGATGATCGAGGAGGAGGTGCACGCCCGCTGCGACATCGCCGGCTTCCGCGGCAAGATGGGCGCCCCGCTCACCGCTCTCGAAAGCCTCGCCGGCTGGCTCAACTCGCACTTTCCCATCAGCATCAAGGTGGACGAGCTGAAGGGCGACGACCCCGAGAAGGTCGCGGCCCTGATCCTGGAGCGGATCAAGCAGGCCTACGCGCTGAAGGAGGCGGTCGAGGACCCGGCCGCGCTGGGCGGACTCGAGCGCTACATCGTTATCAACGCCATCGACCACCACTGGCAGGAGCACCTGACCGAGATGGAGGAGCTGCGGCGCTCGATCGGCCTGCGCAGCTACGGCCAGAAGGATCCGCTGTCGGAGTACAAGGCCGAGGCCTACACCTTCTTCGAGGAGCTGATGAACAACGTGCGGCTGCAGATCTGCACGAGCCTCTTCCGCTCGGCGACGAACCGCGACGCCTTCGAGAACCTCTTCGCCATCCTCTCGCGCTCCGCCCGCCTGCAGGGGCCCGACGCCGCGCCCACGGCGCTCGCCGCCGCGACGCAATCCACCGCTGGCGGCGGGGCGGCCGCATCCCGCGGCGGTGGCGCCGCCACGGCGACGGCCGAGCCCGAGATCAAGCTGCCCGCGGTCACCATCCGCCGCGAGACGCCCAAGGTCGGCCGCAACGAGCCGTGCCCGTGCGGCAGCGGCAAGAAGTACAAGAACTGCCACGGGGCGTGAGCCGCAGGAAATGGAGGCGGGGTGCCCTCACCCCGCGAGGCCCGGCCTCCAAACTGAATCCCGCGGGGTGAGGGCACCCCGCCTCCAGAGACCCGCAGGCAGAATTGATCCATGATTCGCACCATCGGTTTTGACGCCGACGACACGCTCTGGCGCAACGAGGACATCTTCGAGCGCGCCCACGAGCGTTACCGAGCCCTGCTGGCGCGTCACCACCCGGCGCCCGAGGTCGACCGCGTGCTCTTCGCGACGGAGATGCGCAACCTCGCCCTCTACGGCTACGGCGTGAAGGGTTTCACGCTGAGCTGCGTGGAAACCGCGATCGAGCTGACCCACGGCGCGATCACCAGCGCGGAGATCGCCGAGATCCTCGCGACCGGCCGCGAGATGCTGGCGCACCCGGTGGAGTTGCTGGAGGGCGCCGCCGAAGTCGTGCCGGCACTGGCGCGTGAGTATCGCCTGATCCTGGTCACGAAGGGCGACCTGCACCACCAGGAACGCAAGGTTGCGGCCTCGGGCCTCGCCCCGCATTTTCAGGCGGTGGAAATCGTCAGCGAGAAGGACGGACCGGCCTACGAACGGCTGCGCCAGCGGCACGGCCTCGCCTGGCCGGAATTTGCGATGGTGGGCAATTCGTTGAAGTCGGATATCCTGCCGGTGCTCGAGTTGGGTGGCTCGGGCGTGCACGTGCCCTATCACCTTTTGTGGCAGCATGAGCACGTCGAGGAGCCGCCCCTGGACCACCCGCGGTTTCGCCGCGCCCACCGCCTCGCCGACCTGCCGGCGGTCCTGGCTACACTCTGACCATGGCCGAGGCCACCGCATCCATCGATCCCTACGATATCCCGCCGCCGTTCTGGCGGCGCCGGCCGGACCTGCTTTGGGCGGGAGCGGTTTTCGCGATAACCACCTTCCTGACCTACGTCGCGTTTCCGCCCGTGGATGCCGGCGAGGCGGGCTACGCGCTCGCGATCGCGGCGGTGTTGTGGGCCTACCGGCGGCCGGCGTTCAAGCTGTATGCCTGGAGCGTCCTCGGCGCGAACGTGGTGGCCTGGACGATGCTTCTCGGTTGGCTCCATCATGTCACCTGGGGCGGTCTGTTTCTCCTCGGGCCCTTCATCGGCCTGATCGTCGGCTCGTGGTATCTGGCGGTATGGTGGGCGGTGCCGCGGCTGGCCGGGCACACGGCGGCGACCCGGATCATCGGCCTGCTCGGGCTGGCGGCGCTCTGGGTCATGCTCGAATGGCTGCGCAGCGTGCTGTTCGGCGGCTTTCCGTGGATGCCGCTCGCCGCGAGCCAGTGGCAGCGCCCGCTCGTGCTCCAGAGCGCGTCGTATGCGGGGGCCTGGTCGGTGTCGTTCATTCTCATTCTCTTCAACCTCGCCAGCGCCGCCTACGCGCACCGCATCTTCTTCGAGGGCGCGACCGGGCTCCGCAAGCGCAGCCCCGAGTTCATGGTCGCGCTCATGACGCTGGTCTTCACGTCATTCCCCTTCCTCGCGGAGATGATGGGCCAGGCGCGGCACAAAGTCGCCAACGTGGCGCTCGTCCAACCGTACATCCCGCAGGATGAAAAATGGGACCGCGCGCGCGCGTCGCAGGTGATCCACATCATCGAGCAGGAGACGCTCGCCGCCAACGATCGCGGCGCGCCGGACTTCATCGTCTGGCCGGAGGCCGTCATCCCCTGGCCGCTGTTCCGCGACCCGGACGTCCGGCCGTGGCTCGAATCGATCGCCCGGCGCACGGGCAAGGCCTTGCTTCTCGGCACGGTTTATACCCGCGGCGACCCCGCCGACCCGCAGTGGTACAACGGCGCGTTCGTGGTCGACCCGGTGCAGGGCGTGGCCGAGGCAGGTTACGCCAAGCGCAAGCTCGTGCCCTTCGGCGAGTACATCCCCCTGCGGCCGCTGTTCGGCTGGCTCGACAAGTTCGTGCCTATCGGCGGCGATTTCCAGCACGGCACCGACCCGGCGCCGCTCCTCGTGCCGGCCGGCGTCAACCGTGTTCCCGTGGGCGTGCTCATCTGTTACGAGGACGTGTTTCCCCATCTCGCCCGCGACAGCGCGCTCGCCGGCGCCGAGGTGCTGGCGGTGCTGACGAACGACGCCTGGTACGGCGAAGGCGGCGCGGCGTACCAGCACGCGGCGCATTCCGTCCTGCGCGCCGTGGAGACGCGCCGCCCCGTCATCCGCTGCGGCAACGGCGGCTGGAGCGGCTGGATCGATGAATACGGCAATATCCGCGCGACGCTGCGCGACGAGAACGGCAGCGTGTATTTCCGCGGCGGCGAGACGGTGACGGTCACCCGCGACCTGCGCTGGCACGACCGGGCGAGCTTCTACACGGAGCACGGCGACTGGTTCGTGGTGGCCTGCGCCATCCTTTCGGTCGCCGCCTACTACGTGGTGTTGATCCTGCGCCCGCCCCGGCCGAAGCCCGGCGCCGAGCCGGTGTTCTGAGGCCGCCTCCAGGCGGAGACGGGACGCCGTCGTCCCGCGGGTTGCCAGGCGCTCACGTGCCGCGGGGTGAGGGCACCCCGCCTCCACTTCTGCGAACCTGCCCGGAGTGCAGGTTCCACCTTTGCTTGGGTTCAGGCGGATTTTTCGCCCGGCGCGGTGAAGTGCCGCAGGTGCACCGCCTCCTTGCGCAATTCGGCCCGGAAGTCGGGGTGCGCGACGGAGATCAACGCCTCGGCGCGTTCGCGGAGGGAGAGGCCGTGCAGGTTCACCGCCCCGTATTCGGTCACGACCCAGTGAACGTGGCCGCGGGTGGTCACGACGCCGGCGCCGGGATTCAACTGCGAGACGATGCGGGAAACCTTCCCGCCGGCCGCGGTCGAGGGCAGGGCGATGATGGGCTTGCCGCCCACGGACAGCGCGGCGCCGCGGATGAAGTCCATCTGGCCGCCGATGCCCGAGAAGATCCGATGCCCGATCGAGTCGGCGCACACCTGGCCGGTCAGGTCGACCTCGATGGCGGAGTTGATCGCGACCATCTTCGGGTTGCGCCGGATGTTCGCGGTGTCGTTCGTCCAATCGCACGGGTAGAAGGCGACGCCGGCGTTGTCATTGACGAAGTCGAAGAGCCGCCGGGTGCCGTTGATGAAGCTGGTGACGATGCGCCCGCGGCCGACCGCCTTGAGCTTGTTGGTGACGGCGCCGGACTCGACCAGCTCGACCACGCGGTCGGAGAACATCTCGCTGTGGATGCCCAGGTCGCGCTTGTCGTGCAGGCGGGCCAGGACGGCGTCGGGGATGCCGCCGATGCCCATCTGCAGCGTCGAGCCGTTGTCGATCATCGGGGCGATCAGCTCGCCGATCTGCGACTCGACATGCGATTCGGGCTCGGGGTGATGTTCGTGCAGGGGGCGGTTGGTGTGGACGAAAGCCGTGATGCGCTGGAAGGAGAGGGAGCTGTCGCCATGGGTGCGCGGCATTTGCTCGTTGATCTCGGCGATGACGACCTTCGCCGTGTCGGCGGCGGCGCGGGCGGCGTCGATCGAGGTGCCGAGCGAGCACATCCCGTGGCGGTCGGGCGGCGAAACCTGGAGGATCGCGACGTCGAGCTGCACCTGCCGGCTGAGAAACAAGCCGGGAATGTCCGAGAGAAAGATCGGCACATGGTCGGCCTCGCCTTCATTGACCGGCTTGCGCAACGGTCCGCCGGTGAAGAGGGAAACCGAGCGGAAGATGCCGCGCGTCTCCGGGCTGATCCACGCGGCCGGGCCCGCCGTGTGTAGGTGATAGAGCCGGACATTCTCGAGGTCACGGCGGGCGGCGAGGGCATTGGTCAGGGTCGTCGGCGTGGCGCAGGCCCCGTGCAGAAAGACCTTGTGGTTGCTTTTGACGAACGACACCGCCTCGGCGGGCGACGTCGCACGGTCGGACCATTTGTTGCTCATGAGTGGCACGGGATTCAAATTTTCCATGATTTTGCTCTCATTATCGCGCGGGAAAAGCCGCGAAGATGCGCATCCGCAGTCAATATGTGTTCTTATCTTGTCCATTATGGTGCGGACCGTCCGCAGTGGAGGGCTTGAGCTCAATTAGCTGCTCGTTAGGAGCGGGCTTGCTTCTCCCGCTTGAATCCCGGAGCACTGGAGGCGGGACCATCAGTCCCGCGGATAGCCGTCAGGGCTTGAGCCCGCGGGGCCAATCGCCCCGCCTCCACCAACGGCTACAACCAGCCGGAACCACTAGGGATCCACAAACAGCACGCAAACCGGCGCCGGGACCGCGACGGTGGCGCGGGGCGCAGCGAGGCGGCCCGTGTCCGGGTAGACCGGGAAGACGACGAGGTTGTTGCTGTCCATGTTGGCGCAGACCAGCCAGTCGCCGTCGGGCGTCAGGCTGAAATTGCGCGGGTGCTTGCCGCCGCAGGGCGTGAAATCCACCAGCTGCAGGGCGCCATCGGCGGCGCGGGCGAAAAGCGCAATGCTGTCGTGCCCGCGGTTGGATGCGTACACGAACCGCCCGTTCGGATGGATCCGGATTTCCGCCGCGCGGTCGGGATCGGTGACCTTGAAGCCATCCGGCAGGGTGGAGATGTGCTGGAAGGGCGTCGCGATGCCTAGCGCCGCATCGTAGCGGCATGAGGAGATCGATCCATCGATCTCGTTCAGCACATAGAAGAACCGCCCGTCGGCGGAGAACTTCGCATGGCGCGGGCCGGCGCCAGCCGGAAGGAGGGTGCTGGCCGGATCGTTCGGCGCCAGGCGCGCCGCGGCCACGTCAAGCCGGAAGGAGAACACGCGATCGAGCCCGAGGTCGGCGACGAAGGCAAAGCGATTGTCCGGGGCGATCGTCACCGAGTGCGCGTGCGATTGGTTTTGCCGTAACCGGTTCGGGCCGGGCGAACCGTCGAGGGTGATCCGGCCCGTCGGCGGGCCGATGCGACCGTCGGCGGCGAGCGGGAAGGCCGCGACGTAACCGCCATGGTAGCTCACCGCGATCAGCATCCGGCCGGTGGCATCGATGGCGAGGTGCGCGAGGCCAGCGCCGCCGGACGACTCCCGATTGAGCAGCCTCAACCGGCCCGAGGCGGGATCGAGCGCGTAGGCGTCGACGGCCCCGCCGGATTTTCCATCCGGCAACGGCAGCTGGCTGAGCGAGTAGAGCACCCGGCCGTTCGGATGCGCGGCGAGAAACGTCGGATTGGACGTCTCGGCTGCGACCGACGGCGCCGCCAGCATCCCGGTGGTTAGATCGAGACGGGTGGCGTAGATGCCGCGGCTGGAACCGTCCTTCGGCGTGTAGGTGCCGATAAAAGCCGGCAGCGATCCGGGGTGAGGGGGCGCGGACATCGGCGGGGGCTCAGCTGGCGAGCGCTTCCTTAAAGTGCCGCCGGCACATGGCGACATAACGGTCGTTGCCGCCGATCTCGACCTGCGCGCCTTCCTTGACCGCGCGGCCGCCGGGGCCGATGCGCAGGTTCATGGTGGCCTTGCGTCCGCAGTGGCAGATGGTCTTCAGCTCGATGAGGTCGTCGGCCAGCGCGAGGAGCGCGGCGCTGCCGGGAAAAAGCTGCGCCTGAAAATCGGTGCGGAGCCCGTAGCACAACACCGGGATGCGCAGCTCGTCGGCAATGTCGGTCAGTTGCTCGACCTGTCCGCGCGTGAGGAACTGCGCCTCGTCGATGAGCACGCAGGACACCGGCTGCGCGGCGTGGGCGGCGCGAACGTAATTGAGCACATTCTCGTTCGGCTGCAGCACGAGGGCGGGAGCCTCGATGCCGATGCGCGACTTCACGCGCCCGCCGCCCCAGCGCGTGTCGATCGCCGGCACGAACACAAGCGTGCGCATGCCGCGTTCGTGGTAATTGTAGCTCGCCTGGATGAGGACCGTCGACTTGCCGGCGTTCATCGCCGAATAGTAGAAGTAGACCTTCGACATACGCGGGCGAGCCAAGCAGGCGGCACGGGGACCGGCCAGCGAAAAGGCCAGGAGGGCGACACACCCCGTCGCTTCGCCCGCCTTCGTGAAACTCCGGCGCGGCAAGCGCCACCCCTCCTGTTAGAGGGGAGCCAGCCTGAAGATTTCACCCCCGTTCAGGAATCGCATTCAATTATGTAGGAGCCTGCTTGCAGGCGATTCGTGCGTGGCGCCGTGTTCCTATCGCCTGCAAGCAGGCTCCTGCATCTCGGTGCGCTCACCCCGATTGTGAAATATAACGCCAGACACACCCGGCGAAGATCCCCTCTAACCAGAGGGGTGCCCGCCAGGGCGGGGGGTGTGGGCCACGACCAAGGAAATCTGGCGGTGTTGACGCGCGCGCTCACTCCCAGCCGATCGGGCGGCCCTTGTTCTGCTCCTGGAGCCACTGCATCAGGGGCGCATAGTACTCGACCATGGCGCGCGTCGAGAGGTCCTCGCCGGTGGCTTCCTTGAGGATGACGCGCCAGTCGCGCGTTTTGCCCTGCTCCATGATCTTGCGGAAGAACTCCCCGACCTCCTTGTTGTCGGCGTAATTGCAGGACTGCGGCGGCTGGTGCAGGATGTGTTTCGCGATGTAGTCGTTGAGCTGGTACTTGAACACCTGCGCGATGGCGTAGCTGTAATAGTAGCAGGGCGTGTCGTTGATGTGGGTCTTCGTCGCGGGGTCGCACCACTCCTCGCCGCGCGGCTCCGGCGGCTCGATCCCCTGGAAGTCGCGGACGTACTGCCACCAGCGCGCGTTCCACTGGTCGGCCGGCAGGTGGTGCGCGTAGACGTCGGCCTCCCAGTGCGTCATGACGCCGGAGGACCAGAAGATGAACGGCACGCCGGGGGCGAGGGCGTCGTTGAGCAGGAAGGCATTCTGGTCGACCTTGTAGTCGGGCGGCAGGATGCCGAGCGACTTGAGGTACGGCGCCATGCCGGCGGCCAGCGCGGTCAGCTCGCCGAAGCCCTCGTGGAACGCCGGATTGGCGCCCGTGCGCAGCAGCATCGGCACCTCGTCGCGCGTGTAGTTCATGAAATAATAGATGTGGCCGAATTCGTGATGCGCGGTCTTGAACCACTCCGGGTTGGCCTCGATGCTTTGCAGCGAGCGCAGGTCGTTGGCGAGGTCGACGTGCCACGCGGAGGCGTGCGTGTTCTTCTTGCGCGGGCTGCCGGCGGGCACCGGGTAGAGGTCGGATTTCTCCCAGAACGACTGCGGCAGCTTCGGGAAGCCGAGCCCGACATAGAACCGCTCGGCACTGTGCGCGACCCACTCGGGCGTGCGGTCCTTGAAGAACGGTGTCAGGTCGGCGCCCTCCGACAGGCCGGTCCACTCCTGCGACCAGCGGTTGTTGATCCAGTGCGCCGGGATGAGCTTAGGCACGGGCTGGTGGTACTTCTCCGCCAGCTTGTATTTCACCCAGGTGTGGAGCTGCAGGTAGAGCGGGCGCAGGTCGCGCATGAACTGCTCGTTCAGCTTCACCATCTCGTCCGTTGTCATGCCGTAGCCGGCGACCTGCAGGGCGAAGTAATCCGGGTAATCGAGCTCCATCGCCACGCCGTTGCGCAGGTCGCGCAGCTTGATCAGGCCGGCCTTGAGCGCCTTGCCGGATTCCTTCGACGCCGCCCACACCGCCTTGCGCTCGGCGAGGTCGGTGCTCGACTCGAGGAGATTGTCGATTTCGTTCACCGTGATCGGCTTTCCGTGCAGCTTGAACTCGAAGCCGTTGAGCGTGGAGGCCTGCGCCACCTCGGCGGCGATGCGGTCGGACACGAGCTGCGGGTTGGTCATCGGGCCCTCGGCCGCGTTGAGCAGGAGTTGCTGAAGCTCGCGCACGGTCAGCTCGTTCAGCTCGGAGCGCTTGAGCAGGAGCGCCTTGGTCTCGTTGATGACGACGGGATTCCCGAGGAAGGCGGCGCGGGCCTTGCTCCCGACCTCGGAGGCGGCGTCGTGCACGGGCGAGACGTCCGTGAGGGCGTCCCACTGGGCATTGCCCTCGATGGTGATCATCGCCTGGTATTCGGAGTTCACCAGCGCGAGGAAACGGTCGGCGCGTTCCTGCGTGGGGTTGGCATCGGCGGCGCGCACCACCGGCGCGACCGCGAGCAGCACCGCGACGGCGGCACGGCGGAGGGGGGATGTAAACGTGAACATGGCGCGCAACGTACCCCCGCGGCCGTTCATGGCAAACCCGGAGCGACGAAAGGCGGGTCAGGCGCGCCCGGCCCGAGCTTTTCGTGGTTGGGAATCGATTGCTGTAGGAGCCTGCTTGCAGGCGATATCGGGGCAGCGACCCCTCTCATCGCCTGCCAGCAGGCTCCTACAACCGCCGGCACGAAGATTTCACAGCTTCACCGGCTGGACGCGCTGGCCGTCCGCCACGCGGTCGCCGGGATAGAGGATGACCTCGTCGCCCTCGTTCAGGCCGGACGTGACCTGCGTCTCGGTGCCGCTGGAGCGGCCGACTTCGACGGGCACAAGCGCGGCGCGGCCGTCGCGCACGACATAGGCCGACCAGGCGGTGCCGCGGCGGAACACAGCCGACACCGGCACCTTGAGCACGCGCTCGCTCTGCCAGACGATGACGCGCGCCTCGACGCGGTAGTTGTCGCCAAGCGCCTGCCATTGCGCGCGCGGGCTGGTGAAGTCGGCCACCACGTTGACGCGCTGTTCCTCGACGCCGAGGGCGGAGATCTTGGTGAAGGCGGCGGGCTCGACCAGGCGCACGCGCCCCTCGAGCGGCTGGGGCCCGCCCCATTGCTCGAACTCGACCGGGGTGCCGGGCGCAATGGCCGCGCCATCGCGCGAGAGCAGCTCGATCACCACCTCAAGGTCGGCCGGATCGCCCAGGTCGAGCAAGGGGGTGCCGGCGGCGACGGGCCGTTCGCTTTCCTGATACACATGCAGGATGCTGCCGGCCACGGGCGCCGTGAGCGTGACGAGGGCGGCGGTCTTGTCCGAACCCTCGACCGCGAGTTCGGCGATGGCGGCCCGTAACTCGCCCTCGGCGGCGATGACGTCGCGCGCGGCGGTGGTCTCGCGCAGCCGCACGCCCTCGAGATCCTGGGGCGACACGGTTTTCTGGGCGAACATCTGCTCCATGCGGTGGACCTCGTTTTCCGCGAGCCCGTGGGCCTCGCGGGCCTTCGCCAGCGCCGCCTGGGCTGACGAGCGCCGCGCCTCCGCCAAGGCGCGGGCGCGCGGGTCGAGCGGCGAGGCCGCCAGGGGTTCGATCGTGGCCAGCACCGCGCCGGCGGCGATGACCGCCCCGGGCTTGAAGGGCACCCGGTGCAGCTGGCCGCTGACGGGCGACGACACGACATAGCGCTGCCTGATCCGCGTTTTGCCCTCCTCGCTGACGGTGGCGCGCAGGGCGCCGTACGCGGCGCGGGCGGTTTCGACCGGCGCCGGCCGGGGGCGGAGGCCGAACGCGAGCAGCACGAGGAGCACCAGGCCGGCGGCGTAGGGCAGCCAGCGCAGGCGTTTGCCGGGGGAGGTGGTGGGCATGGGGAGGGATTACTCGGGCGCCTTCAACGTGGCAATGAGGTCGAGCTGTTTGAGTTTCCGCAACACGAACAAGGCCGACAGCGTGGAGGCGATGATGACGACCAGGATGGCGAAGGAAAAGGTATACGTGGTGAACACGAGCGGGAGGCGAACCGTCTCGGTGTTGACCGATCGCACTATCACCGTCGACAGTCCCGTCCCGAACGCCAGTCCGAGCGGCACCGCGAGCGTCCCGAGCACGACCAGTTCCGTGACCAGGATCGCGCCGACCTCGCGCTGGGTCATGCCGACGACCCGCAGCGTGGCCAGTTCGCGCGCCCGCTCGGCCAGCGAGATGCGGGCGTTGTTGTAGATGACGCCGAAGGCCACGATCACGGCGAAGGTCAGGTAGATCGACTGGATCAGGCCCATGCTCTTGGCCGTCGTCTCCCGGAACGCCTGGCGCAGCGATTCCTTGATGGCAACGACGCTGATGCGCGGAATCCGCTTGAGGGCGGCCAGGAACTCGGCGCGGCGCGACAGGTCAAGGCCGATGCTGGCGCCGGTGATGACATCGCCCTCGCCGAGAAAACGGTTGATGGCATGCCGGTCCATGTAGGCGGTGATGCCCGTGAAATCCTCCGCCAGGGCGACCAGCGTGGTGTTCATCACGCGGCGCCGGCCCTCGAGCGACTCGAGGGTGAGGGTGTCGCCCAGGCGGGCGCCGAGCACGGTGGCGAGCTTTTCCGACATCACGACGCCATCGGTTGGGGGCGGGATCTCGTGGCCGGCGCGATCGACCGCGCGGGCGTGGATGCCGTTCGGCTCCAGGCTGCGCAGGTAGATTTGGCGGCTGCGGCCCATGAAGTGGATCCGCACGACGGTGGCACGGGTCGGCTCGAGGCTGGTTACGCCCGGCAGGTGCTCGAGCTCGTGCGCAATGCGCGCCGAAGACGGCTCGACCAACCCGAGATTGAGGTCCTGCCGCTGGTTCACGTCCCAGTCGAAATCGAGGACCTCGTGGATGCCGGCCTTGAAGGTGTTCGGCAACACCAGCAAGCCGGTGGCCAAGGCGAGCCCGGCCACAGTAAAGAGCGCCTGCATCGGCCGGCGCTCGAGGTTGCGCAGCGCGATCCGGAAGGAGTGCGAAAACAGGCGGGCGATCCCGGTGCGTTCGATGAGGGCCGGGCGGAAGTTCGCCGGCGGCTCCGGACGCATGGCCTCGGCGGGGGGGAGTTTCGCGGCCTTGCGCACGGCCCCGAGCACGCCCAGCACAACGGCCGCGAGGCCGACGCCGAGCGCCAGGGCGACCGCCTGCAGGTCAAGCCGGAAGGCCAGGACCGGGAAGCGATAGAAAATCTGGTACATCGCGACCAGCTTGTGGCCCAGGGCAATGCCGCCCACCAGGCCCAGCACCATGCCGGCAAAGACCATCACGAAGGCGAACTTGAGATAATGGACGACGATCTGCCGGTTGGTGAATCCGAAGGCCTTCAGGATGGCGATTTGCTCCCGCTGCAATGCCAGCAGCCGGGCAAGCACGGCGTTGGTCATGAACGCCGCCACGCTGAGGAAGACCAGGGGAAAGCCGATCGCGAGGATGGTCAGAACGCGGATCTCGTCGGTCACGCGGATGTGCGACGGATGATCCTTGCGGCCGTAGGCTCCGAGCCCGCCATAGGGCCGCAGCAGACGGTCGACGGCGGCGATGACCGGACGCTCATCGGCCCCGGGTGCCAGCGTCAGCGCGAAATGATTGAAGGCGCCGTAAAGATCCCACGCCGTGGCAACCTCCTTGTACGGCATCCAGAAGATGCCGAACGTGCGGTTGTCCGGCAGCGCGACGCCCGGTCGCGCCTCGAAGATGTACTCGGGCGAGAGGACGATGCCGGCGATGCGGAACTCCTGCCGCCGGCCGTTCAGCAGCATCGCGACGGAGTCGCCCGGGTTGAGGTGGTTGGCGTTCGCAAAGGCCTCGCCCACGAGCAGGGCGCCGCGCGCGCCCGGGTCGAGCCAGCGCCCGCGGCGCAGGAAGAGCCGGTTCAGCTCGGGCTCGTTGAAATCCGGCAGGGATCGGACAATGCCGCCGCACGGCTCGTCGATGCCCGGCAGGTCGAGCGTTACCGGCACCGAGATGTCGGTTTGCGCGGTGGCCACGCCCGGGATCGCCCGCAGCTGGTCGATCAGGTAATTCGGCGCGCGCTTCAGGGAGCCGAAGAGGTCGGCAAAGTGGTTCGTCTGGTAGTACTCGCTCCGCGTCGACTCGAGCGAGTAGATCAGGCTCCGCGCCATGATGAGCATGGCGAGCCCGCAGGCCATGACGACCGACACCGCGCCCGCCTGGCCCTTGAGGCGGCGCAGGTCGCGAAGGAGTTTGCGGTCGAGGTGCGGCAGCATGCGGGGAAATCCCAGATCTCAAAACGCCAAACTCCAAACAGGTGCCAAAGGCAAAAGCTCCAAGCCCCAAAACTCCAAACGCCAGACAAACGGTGGAGAAAACAAGCCCCGAATAGGCGGGTCAAAGTTCGACCGATTGAGATTTGTTTGGGATTTGGCGTTTGGCATTTGGAATTTTACCACGACAGCGTGGTCGGGTCCGCCCGCACGGAGTTGCGGTGCTCGTGGTGCACGCGGCCGTCGGAGAAGTGGATCACGCGGTCGGCCATGCCGGCCATGACGGCGTTGTGCGTGATGATGACGGTGAGCGTGCCGAGTTCGCGGTTGGCGCGCACGATGGCCTCGAGGACCGTGATGCCGGTGCGGACGTCGAGCGCGCCGGTGGGCTCGTCGCAAAGGAGCACCTCGGGCCGCTTGGCGATGGCACGCGCGATGGCGACGCGTTGCTGTTCGCCCCCGGAAAGCTGGGCCGGGAAATGGTCCAGGCGCGGCGTGAGGCCGACGAGTTCGAGGGCGGCCTCGGGGGGCATCGGGTCGCGCGCGATCTCCGCGATCAATCCGACGTTCTCGCGCGCCGTCAGGCTGGGGATGAGGTTGTAGAACTGGAAAATGAAGCCGACGGAATCGCGCCGGTATTGCGTGAGGCGGTTCTCGTCGGCGTGGGTCAGGTCCAGGTCGCGATAGCGGATCTCACCGGCGGTCGGGATGTCGAGGCCGCCGAGCTGGTTGAGCAGCGTGGTCTTGCCGCTGCCCGAGGGGCCGAGCAGCACCACGAGTTCGCCGGCCGCAAGGTCGAGGTCCACCCCCGCCAAGGCGCGCACCTGGGTGGCCCCTTCGCCGTATACCTTGGTCAATCCCCTCACGCGAAACACCATCGGCTGGCCGGCAGCCGAACCGCAGGAGGAGGAAGGCGTGGAAGGGGCGTGATGCACGGGGGCAGCCGGCCCGGCGCCGGCACGCCCACGCTAGGTCGGCCGACCGCCCGTGCAACCAAAAGCCCGGCGGCGCAGGCTGATGTGAGTCCGGCTGATGACCGGCAGAAGCCCGGATGCCGCGATCAGGCGATCGGCCGCGGGCCTGCGTCAAAATGCCCGTTGGTGCGGCGGGTGATCGGGTGTAGAGTCACGCCATCGCGGGAGCCCGTTCAATCATGAGCCTGGTTTTTCCGAATCGCATCGCCGCCGGCCATCTGCTGGCCGAAAAGCTCGCCAGCCACGCCGGCGAGGAAGGATTGATCGTGCTCGCCCTGCCACGTGGCGGCGTGCCGGTGGCGGCCGAGATCGCGCACGCGCTGGGCGCGCCACTGGACGTGCTGGTGGTGCGGAAGATCGGGGCACCGGGCAACCCGGAGTTCGGCGTCGGCGCGGTGGCCTCGGGCGGCCTGAAATACTACAATACGCACGCCATGGAGATGGCGGGGGTTTCCCTCAAAACGATGGACCAGCGCGCGGAGATCGAGCGCGCCGAAGTGGAACGACGCGAGCATGCCTACCGCGGCGATCGGCCTTCGCTCGAGCTGCGGGGTCGGCCGGTCATCCTGGTCGACGACGGCATCGCCACCGGCTCGACCATGCGCGCCGCCGTGTCCGCGCTGCACGGGGCCTGGGCGGGCCCGATCACCGTCGCGGCGCCGGTCGCCGCCCGCGAATCCTACCTCGAGCTGCGCAACGCGGTGCGCCATGTCGTGGTGCTCACGCTGCCGCGCAATTTTGCCTGCGTGGCCGATTACTACGAGGACTTCACCCAGACCTCCGACGCGGAAGTGCGCCACCTGCTCGACGAGGCATGGCACGGTGGAATTGCGGTGACGTCCGGACCCAACCCGTCCTAATCAGGCGGGATGAATCGAACCGACCGGCTGGTGGCCATGGTCCTCTTCCTGCAGGGCCGGCGTGTCGTGCGTGCGAGCGAACTGGCCCGGCACTTCGAGGTCACCGAACGGACCGTCTACCGCGACATCGCCGCGTTGGGCGAGGCGGGCGTGCCGATTTCGGGCGAGGCGGGCGTGGGCTACTGCCTGATGAAGGGCTACCAGCTGCCGCCGGTCATGTTCACGGCCGAGGAGGCGACGTCGCTGTTTGTGGGCGGCGAACTGGTCAAGCAGTTCACCGACGCCTCGCTGCACGCCCCGATGGTCTCGGCCCTGGAGAAACTGCGCGCGGTGCTGCCGAAGGACCGTCAGGACCACATCGAGCGGCTCGCGCAGCGCACCCTGGTGCTCGGCCTCGGCTCGCGCCGCGCCGCGCCCGAGGCGATCGCGCAGCGCTGGCTGCTGCCGGTCCAGCAGGGCCTCGTGCAGCGTCGCGTCCTCCGCCTCGACTACCGTCGGCGCGGCCAGGAGAGCGACACCACCCGGGATGTGGAGCCGCAGGGCGTGGTGTTTTACGGCGGTGCCTGGTACCTGGTCGCGTGGTGCCGCCTCCGGCAGGACTACCGCCACTTTCGCATCGACCGCATCCGCCGGCTGGAACTGACCCCGCTCGTCTTCCCGCCCCGGGCGGATTTTTCGCTCGCAAAGCACATGGAGGAGTCGGTGAAACGGGAGGATACGATCCCCGTGCGCGTGTGGTTCGCGGCGGCCGCGCAGGAACGCGCGCGGCACGACAGCCTCGCCACGTTGATCGAGGAGCGCCAGCGCGACGGCGGCGCGGAGTTCTCCCTCTTCGCCTGGTCGCTCGAATGGATGGCCCGGTGGCTGCTTTCCTTCGGTGGCGACGCCGAGGCGCTGGAGCCCGCGAAGCTGCGCCAGCTGGTCCGCGCCGGCGGGGAGGAGATCGCCCGGCGCCACGCCGGCAAAGCCTCCTGACATAAGGTTGTCACGGGCCCGTGTTAGGCTGCGGGCATGAGAAAATCCGTTCTGCCCGCGCCGCGCCCGGCGCGGTTGCTTGCCACCTTCGGCGCCGTCTGCGCGCTTTTGTCGTCCGGTCTGCAGGCCGCTGAAACCGATGACGCCGCCACGGTCGCGGCGCTCGACACCGAGTTCCAGGCGGCGGTCAAACGCAACGATGCCGGCACCATCGCGCGGATCCAGGCCGAGGACATGATCCTCGTGACGGGACGCGGCGCCGTTTTCACCCGCGCCGACCACGTCAAAGCCGCGCAGGATCGCGAACGCACTTATGAGGTCCAGGACGAAGTGCCGGGCACCCAGAAGGTCCGCGTCTGGGGCGACACCGCGGTCGTCACCGCCCTGCTCCGGATCAAGGGCACGGTGAAGGACGGGAAGGCTTTCGACTACCAGCTCTGGTTCAGCGACACCTATGTACGCACGCCGGCGGGGTGGAAATACGTGTTCGGCCAGGCTTCGCTGCCGTTGCCCAAGCCGTGACGCGGCCCGTCATGCCCCTGCTCAAAGGACTCCGCGCCGTCACGTATCGCGCCGCCGACCTGGCCGCGGGCAAGGCGTGGTTCGCCCGCGCCTTTTCTCTCACGCCGTATTTCGACGAGCCCTTCTATGTCGGCTACAACGTGGGCGGCTTCGAGCTGGGCCTCAGCCCCGACGGCCCGGCGAGTGACCAGCCCGCCGGCGTCCTGGCCTACTGGGGTGTTGACGACGTCGGGGCGGCGTTCGCCCACCTGCTCGCCCTCGGCGCGACCAGCCACGAGCCGCCGAAGGAAGTCGGCGGCGGCATCACGGTCGCAACGGTCATCGATCCTTTCGGCAACATCATCGGCCTGATCGAAAACCCGCATTTTGATCCGCGCGCCGTCAGATAACCACGCCGGATTCCTCCCTCCCGTCGCCATCATGCACATCAGAACCGTGTCCATTGCCGTGGCCGCCCCGCGCGACCCCGTTTTCAACTACCTCGCCAACTTGGAGAACCTGCCGGGCTGGTCGACCGAGTTTTGCGAGCGCCTGGAACTGCGCCAGGGCCGCTGGTGGGCCTACACCCCGCAAGGTGAGGCGCTGGTTGACCTCGAGGTCTCCGCTGCGACCGGCCTCCTTGACTTTCAGGTCGGGCCGACGCCCGACCAAATGGCGCTCTTCCCGGTGCGGGTGCTCCCGCTCGGGCCGCGCCGGACGCTCGTTAGCTACACGTTCATCCAACAGGGCGCGGTCTCCGACGAGGCGTACGAGGCGCAGTACCACGCGCTGCTGATCGTCATGCGCGGGCTAATCCGGCGCTTCGGTGGCGGCGAGCTGCATGCCTTCGCGCCGGAGCCAGTCGCGCCGGCGGGGAGGAATTGAACGGCCCGCCCCCCGGGGACAGCCGACGGGCCATGAGCTGAATCCATGCGCAAGCTGGTCTATTACATCGCCGCGAGCCTCGACGGTTACATCGCGCGACCGGACGGCTCCATCGACTGGTTGCCGGTGCCGACCAAGAAACAGGACTATGGCACGGCGAAGTTCTTCGCGCGCGTCGACGAGCTGATCATCGGCCGCAAGACTTACGAGCATGCGCTGACGCTCGGGCCGTGGCCCTTCGGCGAGCGGCCCTGTCACGTGCTCAGCCGGAAATGGGCCGGGCACCGGGACGTGCACGCAACCTTCACGGATGCCGGCGTGGCCACGCTGCTCCGGCGGCTGCGGAAGCGCCCCGGGCGCGACATCTGGCTCGTCGGCGGCGGCGAAAGCGCGCAATCGTGCTTCGCCGCCGGCGTGGTCGACGAGATCATCCTCACAATCGTGCCCCGCCTTTTGGGCGAAGGCCGGCCGCTGTTCCTGCCCACCGCAATGGAGGCGGTGCTGCGGCTGCGGGACAGCCGCGTGTTCCCCGACGGCCTGGTGCAGCTGCACTACGACGTGGCGTCGAGACGTAATTGAGCGGGTAGGGCGCGCAGTCCCTGCGCGCCGCGGCGGCGAACGGAGTCGCCGCCCCACCGATCACACGACGCGCGGCCGTCAGGGCTCACGCGTCCACCGCGTCCTCGGGCAGCCACCACGCCCAGACGGCCGCGGCGAGCGCGAGCAGGCTGGAGTAGAGCAGGGCGAGGCGGAAGTCGCCCACCGGGGCGAGCCAGCCGAAGATGACCGAGGCGAAGGCCGCGGCCAGGCGCCCGATGTTGTAGCAGAAGCCTGCGCCGGTGGTGCGCAGCAGCACCGGGAAAAGCGGCGGCATGTACATGGTGAACAGGCCGAAGACGCCGGAGAAGAAGCCGACCAGCGGCACCCAGAACCAGGCCAGCTCGGCGAAACTGCGCGGCACGATGAAGGCGCCCGCCATGCTCAGGAACAGCGCCCAGAACATGGCCGTGATGGCGCGCCGGTTGCCCAGGAGGCGCGCCAGCCAGCCGGCGAAATAATTGCCGACGATCGACACGGCGATCATCACGAAGAACGCGGCGGTGATGAGCCGCGTCACGTTGTTGCCCGGTGCGCCCGCGTCGACCAGCACTTTGCGCAGGTGCTGCGCCTGCCAGAAGATGAACAGCCACCACGCCGAGAGGCTGAGCGCGCAGGCCACCATCGTGCGCCAGGTGATCGAGGCCACGGCGCCGCGGAACAGCTCGCCGACGCCGGGGTTGTGGTGGTGGGCCTTTTCCTCGGCCTGTTGCCAGACCTCGGGCTCCGGCACGTTGCGGCGGATCCAATAGACGATCAGCGCGGGCAGGACGCCGATGAGGAAAACCCAGCGCTCCGAGTGCGGCGGGAGGAAAACCGACATCAGCCACACCAGCGCGGCGGCAAACAGGATGCCCAAATTCACCCCGCTCTGCAGCACGGCTGCGATCCACGGGCGCCAGGCGCGCGGCCAGGTCTCGGCGAGCAGCGAAGCGCCGACGGCCCATTCGCCGCCGATGCCCAGCGAAGCGATGAAACGGAAGACCAGCAGCTGCTGCCAGGTCCGCGCAAAGGCGCAGAGGCCGGTGCACAGGGCGTACGTCAGCACCGTGAGCGCGAGTGTGCGGCTGCGCCCGAAGCGGTCGCCGAGTCGCCCGAAGAACGCCCCGCCCAGCGCCCAGCCGACCAGGAAGGCCGCCTGGATGTACGCGCTGACTTCCTTCACCTCGGGATCGTCCGCTGTCGTGGCCAGCAGTTGCAGGACCAGCGGCGCCGCCACCAGCGTGTAGAGATGCAGCTCGAGCCCGTCGAAAAACCAGCCCAGCCACGCCGCGAGGCCCGACTTCCACTGCCACGGGGTGATTTCGCTCAGGCGCGTCGCCTCGCGACCGGATGCTTGCGGGGAGGGCATGGGGCGCAGATTAGCAAGCCGCGCGCCCGCGGGTTGTCGAGCGAATCCCCGGGGTATGTCGGTGACGCCCGCCTACGGCGCCGGTTCCGCCAGCAGCGATTCGAGATCGAGGCGGTGTGTGACCATGGCGAGTCCTCCCTCCGGTGTGCGCGGCCATTCCGCGGCCGGCCGGTCACGATAGAGCTCGACGCCGTTCTGGTCGGGGTCGCGCAGGTAAAGTGCTTCGCTCACGCCGTGATCCGACGCGCCTTCCAGCGGAATTTTGGCGCGCACGAGCCGCCGCAGCGCATCGGCCAGCGCGGCGCGGGTCGGATACAAGATGGCCACATGGTAAAGGCCGGTGCTCCCGGGCGGCGGAGGTGAACCGCCGGCGCTTTCCCACGTGTTGAGCCCGATGTGGTGATGATAACCACCGGCCGACACGAAAGCCGCCTGCGTGCCGTAACGTTGCGTCAGCTCGAAGCCCAGCACGCCGCAGTAGAAATCGAGGGCGCGCGACAGGTCGGCGACCTTAAGGTGGACGTGGCCGATACGTACTCCGGCGTCAATAGATGGGGTGTTCACGGGGATGGCGGAACACTGTTGATGGGGTATGGTGGAATCGCAAATCGGGACGTGCGGCTTAACCCGGCCGCCATCGTGCCGATAACGAGCCAGTGCCGGCCACCTCTTATGGCGCAATTCGATCCAGTCCTCTTCCGTCAGCTCCCGGTGATCCGGAAGATCATCGAGGACGAATCCTGGCTTGAAGGCGAACGCCGGGGCCGCCATGTGGCGCCGGACGACCCGGTGGTGCGGGACAACGTGTGTCAGGTCATCCTCCGCATCGGGGGCGCGCTGCGCGAATCCATCCGTAAGCAGCTGACCGCGCGCCCGGGTCCCACCTTGCTGCCAATGCGTTCGCCGCAAAACGACGAGGCGGCCTGAATCTGGTGAGGCCCGCACACCGTGCGGGCTGATCAACCTGCACGGAGTGCAGGTTCCGGCGGCGGGAAACCACTACTCGGCCCGCAGGGCTTCGACCGGATTCACTTTCGTCGCCCGCCGCGCCGGCAGCAGGCAGGCGAGGAGAGCGATGGCTCCGAGCGCGGCGACCGCGACAGCGAGCACCATGGGATCCAGCGTGGTCATGCCGGTCAGCACCGAAGCGAGCAGCCGGCTCGTGGCCAGGGTCAGGGCGGAACCCACCAACAGGCCGGCCCCGATGGCCAGGCCGCCGTGGCGCAGGATCCAGCGCAGGATCATGGGGGCATCGGCGCCGAGCGCCATGCGCACGCCGATCTCCTTTCGCCGCTGCGTCACCGTGTAACTCATGACGCCGAAAATGCCGAGCGCCGCGAGCAGGACGGCGGTCGCCGCGAAGCAACCGGTGAGGATCAGCGTTACGCGCCGCGGGGCCGTCTGTTTCGCCAGCTGGTCCGCGAGGGTCGAGGGCTGGTCGAAGGCGAGGTCGGCGTCGACCTTGTGGGTGGCCACCGTGAGCGCGCGCGCCAGCGCGGCGCCGCCGCCCTCGAACTGCAGGACGGCCGAGATCCGCGCGGCGGGCGACTGCTCGAGCGGGAAATAGGCCAGCGGCTGCGCGACGCTGTCGAAGCCCCGCGCCCGCACGTCGGCGACGACTCCCACGATGGCCGCGGTGAGGGGCGGCCCGCCATGCCCGCCGCCCGGTGCCGTCAGTTCGGCGCCGAGGGTCAGGCCCTGGGGATAATACTGCTTGATGAACGCCTCGTTCACGAGGGCCACGCGGGGCGCGTCGGCACCGTCCCGGGCGTTGAAAAGCCGGCCCTGGCGCAAGGCGATGCCGGTGGCGCGGAAGAAGTCCGGCGTGACGCTGGCCACCGCCATGCTCGGCGGCTGCGCGTTCACGGTGGCATTCGCATTGCCGGAGCTGCCCTGGGATTTGGCGACCAGCATCACCTGCGCGTACGGCGAGAGCGGGGGAACGTCGGCGAGCGCGGCCACCTTGACTCCGGGCAGGGTCGCGAGCTCCTCGAGCCAGCGCCGCGAAAACTCGCGCTGTTCCACCGGGGTCCCGTAGCGCCGCGGCAGCGCGAGGTTGGCCGTCATGACGTCGGCCGTCCGGTAGCCGAGGTCGGTGGTGTAGAGCGTGTAGATGCCTTTCACGAGCAGCCCGGCGTTGACGGCCAGGACCAGGGCGAGCGCGACCTCGAGCGCGACGAGGGCCTGGCGCCAGCGCTGCCCGCCAGCGGAGGCCTGGTGGCCGCCATCCTTCAGCGGGTCGAGGAGGTCGACGCGGCAGCCTTGCCAGGCGGGGGCGAGGCCGAACGCGAGGCCCGCGGCGGCGGCGAGGAGCGCGGCAAACCCCAGCACGGTGCCATCGACCCCGATGGGATTGATCCGCGGCAGGTAATCGGCGAGCCAGGACTGCAGCGCGTGCGTGCACCACATGGCGAGCAGGACGCCGAAGGCGCCGCCGGCCAGCGCCAGCAGGATATTTTCCAGCAGCAGTTCCAGCGCCAGGCGCGCGGGGGAGGCGCCGAGCGCGGCGCGAATGGCGGCTTCGCGCCGGCGGCCGGCGGTCCGCGCGAGCTGGAGGTTGGCGATGTTGGCGCAGGCGATGAGAAGCACGAAGCCGACCGCGCCAAGGAGCAGCCAGAGGGTGGCGCGCGATTGCTTCACGAGCTGCTCCTGCAACGGGACCAGCTGGACCTTCGCGTCGGCGAAAGGCAGGCGCATGTTCACGCGCCGCGAGGGCCCGGCGGCGCCCTCCGGCCGGGGGCCGCCAAAGCCGGCCATGAGGTTGTCCCAAAAGCGGGTGGAGATTTCGTCGAGTTCGCGCTGGGCCGAGTCGCGGTTGGTGCCGGGCAGGAGCCGGCCGAACGCGCGGATCATCTGGATGCGCAGCTGCCCGGGGGCATTGGATTGGATTTGCAGCGGCTGCCAGAACTGCGCGGGCTCGATGAACTCAAACGAAGGCGGCAGTACGCCGATGATGGTGTGCGGCTGGTCGTCGATCCGCACGACGCGCCCGAGCACGTTTTCATCGCCCTGGAAGCGCGACTGCCAGGCCGTGTAGCTGATGATGGTCGTGAGGGGAGCGTTGGCCTGGAGGTCGGCAGCGGCGAAAAGGCGGCCGCGCCAGGCGCTCACGCCGAGCATCGGGAAGAACGACCCGGTGACGGCGGCGCCGGGTGCGCGCACCGCGCCATCGCCGAGCTGGAGCGTGACGGGATTGTTGCGATAGGCGGCGAGGGTGCGGAAGGCTTTCGGCTGCGCCTCGACCCAGCCGCGAAATTCGTTGTCGGGCATCGCGTCGCCACCGCCGATTTGCATCATCGCGGGGTCGCGCGGCGGCTTGCGGGCGAGGACGAGTTCGCCGGACGCCGGGTAGGGCAGCGGCTTCAGCAGCACCGCGTCGACGACGCTGAAGATGGCGGTGTTGGCGCCGATGCCGAGGCCGAGGAGGAGGATGATGAGCGCACTGAAAGCGGCATGCGCGCGCAGCGAACGGAAGGCGGAGCTCAGCAGGTCCATGGGGGTGGGGGGTGCGCGGCGGGCGTCGCGCTTCACCTAAAGCGTCGCGGCGGTCCGGAGTTGTCTGGCCCGGCGCAAGAATTCGCGCCTTTCCCGGTCAGGTTTTCGCGCTGTTGTCGGACCGGAGGTGGGCGCGGCGCCGCTGGGCGGTGTAGTTGCGGATCTGGGCGCTGAAGTTGGGATTGAGCGGGATCCGCGGGTGGGCCGCCTGCTTCGCCGCCAGTTCCTCGTCGGCCGCCGCCGCGGCCACGAGCAGCAGCAATTCCGCCTTCTCCGGCAGGCGCGAGGCGGGGAAGCGCGCATGGTCCGCCAGCCAGCGGACGGTCTGTTGCAGCGGCGTGGGAATCGGGTCGGGCACGGGGGGAGAGTGCGGGGTGCGGGGAGGCGGAGTCAAACCCTGCGAGCTTAAGGTTGCATGGGCCGGCTCGAGACCTACGTTCGACCATTCCCATGGCGCTCTTCAGCCTGCTCAACGTCTCCCACGCCTTCGGCGGCCCCGCGGTGCTCGACCACGTCAACTTCCAGGTCGACGCCGGCGAACGCCTCTGCCTGCTCGGGCGCAACGGCGCGGGGAAGTCGACGCTGATGAAACTGATCGCCGGCGACATCCAGCCGGACAGCGGGCAGGTTTTCCGGCAGCCCGGCGCGCATTTCGCCCGCCTCGTGCAGGAGGTGCCGGCGGGCGTGGCCGGCACGGTCCACGACGTGGTCGCCGCCGGCCTGCGCCCGGCGCACGCCCATGAGGAGGACTGGGAGCGCGAGGTGCGCCTCGAGGACCTGATCCAGCATGTCGGGCTCGATCCGCGGGCCGAGTTCGCGGCGCTTTCGGGCGGGCTCAAGCGCCGCGCGCTGCTGGCCCAGGCGCTCGCGAGCAAGCCGGACCTGCTGCTGCTGGACGAGCCGACCAACCACCTCGACCTCGCGTCGATCCTCTGGCTCGAGGAGTTCCTGTTGGCGGAGAGAATCGCGCTGTTCTTCGTGACGCACGACCGGGCCTTCCTCAAGCGGCTGGCGACGCGCATCGTCGAACTCGACCGGGGCGCCATCACGAATTGGGACTGCGACTACGAAACCTTCCTGGTGCGCCGCCAGGAACGCCTCGAGGCGGAGGAGCGGCAGCAGGCGCTCGCCGACAAGAAGCTGGCCCAGGAGGAGGAATGGATCCGCCGCGGGGTCAGGGCGCAGCGCTCGCGCGCCACCGCCCGCATCAACCAGCTCCAAGCGCTCCGGGCCGAGCGCCGCGCCCGCCGCGCCAAGGTGGGGAACGTGCGGATGAACCTCAACGAAGCCACGCCCAGCGGCCTGAAGGTGATCGACGTCGAGAACCTGGCCTTCGCCTGGCCGGACGGGCGGGTGCTGGTGAAGGATTTCACGACCACGATCATTCGCGGCGACAAGATCGGGCTCATCGGTCCGAACGGCGCGGGCAAGACGACGCTGATCAAGCTGCTGCTCGGGCAGATCGCGCCGACCGCCGGCACCGTCCGGCCCGGCACGAATCTCGAGGTCGTCTACTACGACCAGCTCCGCGCGCAGATCGACGACGCCAAGACCGTCGCGGACAACATCGCCGGCGGCAACACGCACGTGACGATCGAGGGCCGCACGCGGCACGTCATCAGCTACCTCCAGGATTTCCTGTTCACCCCGGATCGCGCGCGCACGCCGGCGCGCGTGCTCTCGGGCGGCGAGCGCAACCGGCTGCTGCTGGCGCGGCTCTTCACCAAGCCGGCCAACGTGCTCGTGCTCGACGAGCCGACGAACGATCTCGACGTCGAGACGCTCGACCTGCTCGAAGACCTCCTGGTGGAGTTCCCCGGCACGGTGCTGCTGGTGAGCCACGATCGCGAATTCCTCGACGAGGTGGTGACGAGCTCGTTCGTATTCGAGGGCGACGGGGTCATAGGCGACTACGTCGGCGGCTACACCGACTGGCAGCACGAGAAACAGAAGCAGGCGGCGAAAACGACCGGGTGGAACGCGTTGACCCCAACGCGTTCAGAGCGCCTTGAGGTCAAGTCGCTCCACCCATCGGCCCAAAAGCTCTCCAACAAGGAGCGGAAGGAACTGGAGTCCCTGCCGGCGAAGATCGAGGCCCTGGAAAAGGAGCAAGCGCAGCTGACCGCGAAGCTGGCCGATCCGTCATTCTACAAATCGCAGGCCGCGCAATTCGCCCAGGTGAAGGCCCGGCTCGACGCCTTGGAGCAGGAGCACGCGGTGGCGTTCACGCGCTGGGAAGAGCTCGAGGCGCGGCGCGAGGAGTGATTCGCCATTCGTAGGGCTGGACCTTGGTCCAGCCGCGAACGACGGCGGACGGCCGCGGGTCAAACGGCTGCACCAAGGTGCAGCCCTACAAGCTCGACCTCGGTTCAGCTGCGAATCGACGTTGGGGGGAATTGTCCCAGGGACTTTCGTAGGGCTGGACCTTGGTCCAGCCGCGAACGACGACGGGCGGCTGCGGGTCAAACGGCTGCACCAAGGTGCAGCCCTACCCGTCGCGGACGTTCTTACCGCATCTTGGCGAAGGTCGCCTGCAGGAGCTGCAGGTCGCTGGCGCCCTTGGTCTTTTCGCGGATTTTCGCGATCAGGTTCTGCTCCAGCTTGTTCTTCGTCGGGCGGGTCTTGTTCTCGTAGAAGATGCCGAACTTGCCGGGCCAGGCCTCGAGCGCGAGCCGGAAGGCGGCGAGCTCATCGGTGGGGTCGTGGCGGGCGGCATCCTCGGGGGAGCCGTCGTTCTTCTTGAGCTCGATCGCCTGCCAAGCGCCGCCCTTGCGCGGGTTGGCACCGTCGAAGGCGCCGTCGAAGAATTCAACGCACTCGGACAATACCTCGACGACCGAGAAGCCATCGTGCTTTGCGGCGGCGAGCATCATGTCCGTCATGTGGCCGACCTGCGCGGCGTGCGTGCGGGCGACGAAGGTGGCGCCGCTGTTGATCAGCGTGCGCATGGGATTGATGGGCTGGTCGAACGCGCCCCACGGGTCGGTCTTGGACTTGAAGCCGATCGGCGAGGTGGGCGAGGTCTGCTTCTTGGTCAGGCCATAGACGGAGTTGTCCATGATCACGTAGGTGATCCGCGGATTTTTGCGCGCGGTGTGGACGAGGTGGTTGCCGCCGATGGAGAAGCCGTCGCCATCGCCGCCGAAGACGAAGACGTGCAGGTCGTCATTGCCGAGGCTGATGCCGGCGGCGAAGGGCAGGGCGCGGCCATGGATGAAGTGGCCGCCGTGGGTGTTGACGAAGTAAGGGAAGCGCGAGGAGCAGCCGATGCCGGCGAAGGTGACGATCTTCTCCTGAGGGTAGTTGAGCTTCTCGAGCACGCGGTAGAACGCGGCGAGCACGGCGAAGTCGCCGCAGCCGGGGCACCACGTCGGGTGGTCGGCGACGAGGACCTTCTTGTTGAGCGGGGCGCGGTCGGCGCCGCCGACGGGAGCGACGGGGGCCGGGGCGGCGGGAGCGGGAGCGGACGCGGACATGATGGGAGATGGGTTCGGGGTTGAAGGCGCCTCAGCTGCGGGCGAAAGGGGCGGTCGTCTCGGTTGCCGTGAGGGCCGCGAGGGCACTCGCGGTCTTCGTGCCGAAAGTCGTTTCGGGGAGGTCGAGGTGGCGGGCAACGCCTTCGACGATCTCACGCACCTTGAACACGAGGCCATCGGTCTTGGTGATGCTGCGGATCTTCGGGTCGACGTAACGGGCGCGCATGAGCGTCGCGAGCTGGCCGTAGCCGTAAAGGCCCTCGTCGTTCATCTCGACCACGAGCACGTGCTTGAAGCGCGCGAAGACCGGCACGAGGTCGTTGGGGAGCGGATGGAGGTGGCGCAGGTGGGCATGGCCGGCCTTGAGGCCCGCCCGGCGCAACCGGCCGATCGCCTCGCGCGCGGGTCCCCACGTGCAACCCCAGCTGACGAGGAGGACGTCGCCGGCGTCGTCGCCGAACACCTCGCTGGGGCCGAGGTCGGCGGCCACCAGCTTGATCTTCTCGCGGCGCTTGGCGGTCATGCGGGCGTGCACGGCCGGGCTGCCGGACGGATGGCCCGCTTCGTCGTGTTCGAGGCCGGACACCGTCGGGTACTTGCCGGAGAGCATGCGGGTGCCGGGCGGAGCGTGGCGGGTGAGCTGGTCGATCGGGTACGGTTTGAAGTTCACCGGCCGTTCGGAGTAATCGGGTTTCCCGTCCACCATCAGCTTGGCGAGGTCGGGTTCGTCGAAAGCCTCGATGCGGGTCGCGAGGGCCTGGTCGGTGAGGATGATGACGGGCGTGCTGAACTTCCGGGCGATCCGCGCGGCCTCGAGCGCGATGTAGAAGCAGTCCTCGACGTTCTTCGGTGACAGCACGACGCGCGGGGCGTCGCCGTGGCTGCCGAAGGCGGCCTGCAGCAGGTCGCTCTGCTCGATATTGGTGGGCAGGCCGGTGGAAGGGCCGCCGCGCTGGACATTCACGACCACGAGCGGAATCTCGGCCATCGTGGCCCAGCCCAGCGCCTCCATCTTGAGCGACAACCCGGGGCCGGAGCTGCCGGTGATGGCGAGGTGGCCGGTGTAGGAGAAGCCGAGCGCCGTCGAGATGGCCGCGATCTCATCTTCGCATTGCACGAAGATGCCGCCATATTTCGGCAGCTCGGTGCGGAGCACCTCCATGACCGAGGACCACGGCGTGATCGGGTAACCGGCGCCGTGGCGGATGCCCGCGGCGATCAGGCCGTACGTCAGCGCGGTGTTGCCGTCCATCGTGATCTGCGGGCGGCCGCTCGAAGCCCGGGTCGGGGCGTCGAAGCGGAAGAAGCAGTCGCGGATGTTGTCGCCCGGGTAGGCATAACCGGCGTCGAAGGCCACCATGGCGTTGCGGACGATGTCCTCGGACTTGCCGCCGAAGCGTTCCTTGATGAGTTGCGTGAGCTTCGCGACATCGAGGTCGAAGATGCGGGCCAGCAGGCCCAGCACGTAGATATTCTTGCCCTTCTCCTTCACGGAGCCGCCGAGCGCCTCGATGGTGGCGGCGGTGATGGGCACGCCGATGGCGGTGAAGCGCTTGTCGTCCGGGTCAACCTTGACGTGGGTCGAATCGTAGATGAGCACGCCGCCCGGGCGCAGGGCGCCGATATGGGCCTCGTAGCTGTGTTGGTAAAAGGCCACCAGCATGTCGGCGCGGTCGCCGGCCGAGAGGATGTCGCCGGAGCCCATGCGGACCTGGAAGATGGACGGTCCGCCGGAGATGGTCGCCGGGATCGTCATGTACGTCATGACATCCTGGTCGGACCGGCCGGCCAGCCGGGCGAGGAAGCCGCCGACGGCCTGGATGCCGTCCTGCGAATCGCCGGCGAGGCGGATGACTACGTCGCTGAGCGAGCGCGGCTTGCCGTTGGTGCCGGATGCGCCGCCCGCGGAATCAGGGGAAGTGGGACTGACCATGTGCTTGTTCGGGGGTAGACGGCAAAACATGCGCACCGCTGCGGCAGCGTCAATATGCTATCGGGTGACCCGGGAGGGCTGCGCCCCGCCGACGCAATCCGTGGTCAGTCAAAGCCAGAATATGCGCAGGCTGGTCGTCGGATTTACGCGGGACGAACGGTTCTGGCTGGGGCATTTGGGCGGGCGGATTATGCCAGCTTATGCTGCAATCGGGCGGATAAACCGGGATGAATATCGCTGTTGGGGCGGCGAGGCAGGGCGCGCATCCCCTTGCACGCCGCGGCGGCGAGCGGAGTCGCCGCCCCAAGCGGGCGCCGCAAGGCTGCGCCTCTCCGATCAATTCACCCGCGGGTCTTCTTCAGCGCCGCGGCGATGGACGGCTCGGCGCCCAGCGTGTAGGCAAGCTGCTTCAGGTAGTCGGGCGCCGCGGCGGTGCGGGCGGCGGCTTGCACCTGCGCGAGGCGGCGCTTGACGTCGAGGCGTTCGGCAACGTCCGCATAGTTGGCCAGGCTGAGGAATTTCTCGAGGTAGCGCGCTTGGTTCTCGGCGAGGGTGACGTCGACCTGGCGCTGGGCCTCGAGGCGGGCGCGATACCAATCGCTGGCCAGCACGCTCTCGCGGGTGAACAACGCCCGGAACGCCGGGTCCTCGGCGCCGCGACCCTCCCATTGTCCGTCGCGCATGATGTGCAGCAGCGCCTTGAGCGGCGGGCACGCCATTTCGATCGAGCCGTCGGCAAAGTAATGGTCGGCGGCTTCGCGCATGGCGGTGACGATGTTGTCGACGCCGTCGACGAAGATCGCCAGATCCTGCTTCTCCGGCTGCAGGAATTCCTCGTCGAACACGCTGCTGGGATTGCCCAGCACGCGGCCGCAATAGGTCTGGACGAACCGGGCCGTGACACGCCAGCCGAGCCGGCTGGCGAGCACGCGCTTGCCTTCGTGGTCGAAGTCGACGCAGCGCTCGAGATGGCCGCCCGCGATCAACGCCTCGGGCTCGCGTTCGGCCGGCGTCATCCGGCACCAGATCTCCGGCACGAGCAGGCTGATGTCATGATCGACCCGATGGTGCGGGCCGACCCAGCCGGCTGCGGTCGAGAACACGGGCAGGCCCGTCAGCACGAACGACGTGAACGCGGCGTTGAGGTCGTAGATGGGCGGCAGGGCATTGAAGGGTCCCTTGGTCAGCGCGCCCTCGGACCCGGCGCCGGTCGTCGATGGCGACTTGCCGGTGAGGCTGCCGATGAGATCCATGAACGCCTCGGGCAACTCCTGGTAGTGAATCGGGCCGAACACGCAGAGCGGGCGGACGCCATGCTCGGGCGGGTTGAGCCGCCGACCCATCAGCACCGAGCCGACGGGGAAGGGCGCCGGCGAGTCGGCGCGCAGCCGGCGGTAGAGGCGCGCGCCGGTCTGCGCGAGGTAGGTGGCGCGCGGGTCCTCGAGGTCGGGCCGGTTCTGCAGGTAACGCGGGTTCTTCGAAGGCTTGCCGTCGACCACGCGCGGGAAGGCGGGCGACACCATGAAGGCCGGCCGATCCGCCGCAACGAATTCCCGGAAGGCCCGCTGCATCGGCTCGGTGAAGCGCTCGAAGCCGAGCACGTCCTCGACGACGCCGCGCGCGGCCTCGCGTGTGAGCGGCTCGTAATTCGAGAAGAAATGCCCGCCGCGGCTGAAGTCGTGCTCGGTGCGGTGGTCGTAGCCGCGCACGACGGCGTCGTCGGGCCGCTGGAAGAGCCGGAACTCGCAATTGTGGACGAACTTCAGCGCCGGTTGGGAAACCCAGGACGGCAGGCCGGGCACGACGTCGCGCGGCGCCACGGCCGAGGCGGTGATGTCGTCCTCGACCTGGATCTTCTCCGCCGGGGCGAAATCGGAACGCAGCGTGAACGTGCGCCAGCCGCCCTCGCGCGTGTAGCCGACGCGGAGATAGAGCGTGAGGAGCTTCTCGGCGTTGAACTTGAGCTCGTTGCCCGGGCGGGTGTTGACCGTGTCGACGGTGAAGTGCTGGCGCCAGTCCTTGCCCCATTCGGGCTTGTAGAGGCGCTTGAGGTGCAGCACGAGGTCCCGGATCGAGCGCGGGATCGTCATCAGCCACTGGTTGTACTCGTCGGAGAAATCCGGGCTGACGCTGAGCAGCTTGATGACCGAACCGAGCGAGCGCTCGGGGCTGAGGATGGCGCGGGCCCGCACCTTCGTGCCGATGGGCTCGCGGAAGCGCTTCGTGTAATTCTTCTTCAGGATCGACTCCACCGCGTCGAGGTCGCGCGCAAGGTCGCTGACGAACACGGGGCCGGTGAACATCGCGTCGGCGATCGGCTTCGAGATCTCGGACTTGCCGCCGCCGGAGACGGTGCAGGGCTTGTGGCAGAGGAGGCCCTCGGCCGCGGTGCCGCGGAGGCTCCAGCGCCGGCTCGCCGGCGACTTCATCATCTCGACCTTGTAACCGGACGGGAGGACGTACGCCTCGCCGGGCAGCAGCTTGAGGCTGCGGGCCGTGCCGGTGGCGTCGCTCCAGGTGATCCGCTGGGCGTGCAGGTCGAACCGCGCGTCGGCCGGCACGTAATGGATGCTGGGGAACAGCCGGTCGCGCGCCCAGCCGCCGGGCTGGACCTCGGCGTGGTCGCCGAGCAGCGTGACCGCCTCGTCGAACGTGTGCTGCACGTCGGGGAGGTTGCGGTTGAGCTGGAAATCGACGCCGTGGTCGTAGCTGGGGAACACGATCGCGCCGCCCGCGTGTTCCTCCTCGGCGCGGCCGAGCAGGTTGGCGGCGAAGCTGATCTGGGTCTTCACCTCCTTCTTGCAGTAGCCGAAATAGTTGTCGGAGATGAACGTCAGCACCACGCCCGCGGCGGTGCGGGCCGTGAGCTTGAACGGCGTGCCGTCGTTGTACTTCTCGTCGGGAGACTTCCAGCACATGCCGTCGCGGCGCTGGCGCGCGGTCGCATCGGCATGGGCCGGCAGGCCGAGTTCCTTCTTCGTCAGGCCGTTGAGGTGCGGGGCGAGGATGATGCAGCCCGTGTGGCCGGTCCAGTGCGCCGGATCGAGGGCGGCGTCGTTCTCCGGCAGGTGCGGATCGCCGGCATTGCCGAAGATGCTCTCGACGAAATCGAGGTTGGCGACGAGGGCGCCCGGGACGAAGAAGCGCGTTTCCATGGCGCGCGCCGGGGTGAAGCCCGGGACCGCGGGCACGACGACCGGGCGCAAGTGCAGCGACACGAAGCATTCCGCCGCCGGTGCGGCGCCGGCCGAGAACGGCAGCTGCAGCAGCTCCCGCGGCGGGTTGAAGGCGGCGGCCAGGAGGCGCGCGAAAATCGGCCGCGGCACGGCTTTCTTGTCGTCGGGGATCGGCAGGCCGCCCTCGGCCACATGAAAGATGCCCTGGGTCGTGCGGCGGTCGCTCTTCGGGTTGTGCAGCACGCCCTGGCGGACCCGCACCGAATTGAGGATGCTGCTGTGGTGCTCGTCGCGATCCGGCGGCAGCGATAGCGCGCGGGCCAGCCCGGGCCGGTCGAGGACCAGCGTCGGCGCGGGCAGCCGCGGGGCCTCCGGCGCGCCGTCCAGGTAATCATAGATAAAATTCTGGATGCGCTGGTCGACGGGGCAGAGGTGGCGTGAAAGCACGCGGTCCTTCTCCCGGCTCAGCGTCAGGAAATGGTCCACGAACGCTGACAGGCCGTTGTCCGCGGCCAGCTTGACACCCGGCTGGCCGATCTCGCGCAATTTGAGATTCAGGTAGGCCAGCAGCTGCGGGTCCGAGGGATCAGGAATGGGCGGAAGGGTCTGTGGGCGCGTGGGCATGGATCGAACGGAAAATGGCAGGTAAAGACCTGCAAGGTCCAAGGCAATGAGTAAGCCGTTTCGGGACCAGCCGTGAATCAAATTATGTCACGGACCGTCCGGCGGGACGGCGGCGGACGATTATGCACCGGCGGTGCCGGCGGGATGAATGGCGGTGACGCCCGGGTGGACCAACTCGGCGGGATTCCACGCCGGGCGGGCGGCCGAGACCTGGGCCAGGGCTTCGATCGTGCGGTTGAAAACCTCCTCGGGCGTGCCCTGGGCCGTGACATTCACCAGCAGGCTGCGCTCGCGATAGAAACGGATGAGCGACTGCGGGCTCATGGCATAGGTCCCCTGCATCAGGCGGATCGAGTCGATGCGATCCTCGCGGCGCTGGACCAGCGCGGAATTGCATTCGTCGCACCGGCCGGCGACATGGGGCGGCCGGTCCTTGACATGATAGATTTCCCGGCAAGTCGGGCAGATGCGCCGCCCGAGCAGCCGGGGGACGATCTCGGCGGCGGGGAGCTCATAGCGAATCACGGCGTCGAGCGCGAGGCCTTGTTCCGCCAGCAACAAATCGAGCGCCTCGGCATGGCGCAGCGTGCGGGGAAAGCCATCGAGGATGAAGCCGCCGGCGCAGCGCAGGCAGCGGCAGCGTTCATTGACGATGGCCAGCAACGCCTCCTCGGGCACCGATTCGCCGCGCCGGGCGTAGTTGAGGGCCAGGCGCAGGGCCGGTTGGGTGGCGCAACCCGGGGTGGAGCGGGCCGAGCGGACGACCTCGGCGGTGGAAATATCGCAGGCGCCAAGGGCCGCGCCGAGCAGCTTGGCCTGCGTGCCCTTGCCGATGCCTGGCGGTCCGAGCAGGACGATGCGCCGCGGATGGAGCGGGCGGAGCGGAGGGAGGCGGCAGGTGGCGTTGCCTCCCAGCAGCCACGCGGTATGGTCACGCGGCGATTTCATGGCTTGTTGGGGTTGGCCTCCATTATCCCCCGACGGCAAGCTCGCGGCACGGCGCTCGTTGCCAATTCCTGCGCATGGGTTGCCGGCCACCCGATCCTCCGGCTTTGCCGCCGGCCTGGCCGTGATGGGGACAAAGTCCGCCGGCGCGAAACCCGCCCGCGAGGGATGAAGGGTCCGCCGCCGAAGCGGTGTTAAGCGGAATGGATCCTTGCCCGGATGACGCCCGCCATTCCCTCTCAACGCCGCCACGGGTCATTTTCCGCCAATCGGATGCCGCCAGCCGTGGCTTGATCCTTGGGGCAGCAGGCCAATCAGGTGTGTGTGGTGCAGTGTGACGCCGGCCCGTGACGGGCCGGCGTCCTGCTTGGGCGCCGACGGGCCGGGTGGGGCGAGCGCTCCCGAATGCAGGTTTGTCAGCCGGCGGTTGTTTCGCTGGTGTGGCAGTCATGAACCGCCGCCTCGCCTCCCTCGTTGGTGTTCTGTCCCTGGTGTCCGCGACCGCCGCCGCGACCGCTCCGCTGGGCCTGCATTCGCCCGATGGCCAGATTTCCCTCGCCATCCGGGTCGGCGAGCGCGTCCGCGTCGATGTGGCCGTGGACGGGGCGACCCTGGTCCGCGATGCGACGATGGCGTTGCGCACCGAGGCGGGGTCGTTCGGGCTCGCGCCGACCGTGGTGACCGCGACGCCTGGCACGCACGACGGCGTGGTCCGGCCCGTCGTCCGGCAGAAAGCCGCCGAATTTCGCGACCGCTACAACGAGCTGCGCGTCGCCTTCGCCGACGGCAGCGCGCTCGTGTTTCGCGCCTACGACGAGGGCGTCGCGTACCGCTGGGAGACCGCCCTGGCGGCGGCGAGCGTGAAGGTGACCGGCGAGGACGTGGACTGGAATTTCGCCGGCAACTTCCCGGTGTGGTATCCCGAGGAGGAGTCCTTCTTCTCCCACCAGGAACGGCTCTTCACGCCGCGACCGCTCGGTGAACTCGCCGCCCGGAACCTCGCCAGCTTGCCGGCCATCGTCGACGCCGGCGGCGTCAAGCTCGCCCTCGCGGAGTCCGATGTGGTCGATTACCCGGGACTCTGGTTCCGCGGCACCGGCGGTCCCGGTCTCGCCGGCGCGTTTCCGCCCTATCCGCTGGAGGAAAAGCTCGACCGCGACCGCGACCTGCGCGTGACCCAGGCGGCCGATTACATCGCCGTGACCACGGGAACGCGCGCCTTCCCGTGGCGCGTGCTCATGGTGGCGCGACGCGACGCGGACCTGGTCACGAACCCGCTGATCTACCTGCTCGAGCGGCCGACGACATTGGCCGACACGGCCTGGATCAAGCCCGGCAAGGTCGCCTGGGACTGGTGGAATGCCAACAACCTGGCCGGCGTCGACTTCAAGGCCGGCGTCAACACCGCCACCTACAACTACTACATCGACTTCGCCGCCGCGCACGGCCTCGACTACATCATTCTCGACGAGGGCTGGTACGTGCTGGGCGACCTGCTGAAACAGGCGCCGGGAATGGACGTGCCGGCGATCATCGCGCACGGCCGGGGAAAAGGCGTCGGTGTCATCCTGTGGGTCGTGGCGAAAACCCTCGAGGACCAGTTCGAGCCCGCGCTGGACCAGTTCGCGCAATGGGGCGTCAAGGGCATCAAGGTCGACTTCATGCAGCGTGACGACCAACGCATGATGCAGTTCTATGCCCGCGTGTGCGCCGCGGCCGCGCAGCGGCACCTGCTGGTCGACTTCCACGGCTCGCTCCGGCCGGCGCTCCTCACCCGCACCTGGCCGAACCTGATCTCGACCGAGGGGGTCCGCGGCAACGAGTGGAACAAGTGGAGCGCCGACATCACGCCCGCGCACACGATCACACTGCCGTTCACCCGGATGGTGCTCGGCCCGATGGATTTCACGCCCGGCGCCATGCACAACGCCACGCAGAAGGGGTTCGTTGCAAATTTCGAACTGCCGATGAGCCAGGGCACGCGCTGCCGGCAGCTGGCTATGTATGCGATCTACGAGAGTCCGCTGCAGATGCTCTGCGACTCGCCGACGAACTACCTGCAGGAGCCGGACTCGCTCGCGTTCCTCTCGGCCGTGCCGACGGTCTGGGACGAGTCGCGCGCCCTCGACGGCCGCATCGGCGAATACCTCGTGATGGCGCGCCGCCACGGCCGCGAATGGTATTGCGGCGCCATGACCGACTGGACCGCGCGCGAGCTCACGGCGGATCTCTCCTTCCTGCCGCCGGGCAACTTCAAGCTCGAGGAGTGGCGGGACGGGGTGAATGCCGACCGGCGCGCCGACGATTTCTCGCGTACGATGCGCACCGTGACCCGCGCCACGAAGCTCAATCTAAAACTCGCGCCCGGCGGCGGGTGGGCCGCCCGGCTCACGCCGGAGTGACCATGGAACCCGAACCCGTCCGCCCCGAAGTTCCCGCGCCGCTCTCGGCCCTCGAGGCGCGCGTCCTCGGCTGCCTGATCGAGAAGGAGCTCGCCACGCCCGATGCCTACCCGCTGACGCTCAACGCGCTGGTCAATGCCTGCAACCAGCGCAACAACCGCGACCCGTTGATGGAGGTGGGGGCCCGCGAGGTGGAGGCCGCGCTCGACCAGCTGCGCTACAAGCACCTGGCCGCGATCTTTTCCGGGGCGGATGCCCGCGTGCCCAAGTTCAAGCAGAAGCTCGATGCGGTTCATCCGATGTCGACCGCGGCGCGCGCCCTCCTCGGCGAGCTCCTGTTGCGCGGGCCGCAGACACTCGCCGGGCTGCGCGCCAACGCGGAGCGCCTGCACGCGATGCCGCCGCCGGCGGAATTCGAGGCGTTGTTCGCGGAGTTGACCGCCCGCCCGTCCGGCGCGCTGGTGCGCCAGCTTCCGCGGCAACCCGGGCAGAAGGAAGCGCGCTGGACCCAGCTGCTCACCGGCGAACCGGCCGCAGCCGCGCCGGCCACCGCGGCGGCGCCGCTCACGGTGGCCTTGACGCTGCCGCCCGAGGCCGAGCGGCGCCTCGCCGCGCTCGAGGCCGAGGTGGCGCAACTGAAGGCCGAGCTGGCGCGGCTGCGCGCGTCGCTGGGCGAAGGATAGGGCGCAACGGATTTTGTCGGGCGGCCGCTTGCCGGCAGGTCGAGAGCCCGGCCCGGCGACTAGCGCCGGCCCTACCTCGATGGGGACCGAGCAACCAGCGCGACGTGCAGGTTCCGCCCGCCCGACCCGCGGAAAACCTTGTCGTGCCCCCGGCCGACGCGCATCAAGGAGCCTCCACGATGAAATCACTACCCCTGATCCTGGGCGCCCTTTGGCTGGGCGCCGCCTGGTCGTGCGCCGCGGAAATTACCGGAACGCCGACGCGCCATCCGGGCGAATATCACCTCACCGCCGACTCGTTGCCGCAGGCCGGCGTGACGCCGGGCCGGCTCGAGGGCCCGTTCGAGTGGCACAGCCACATCATTCGCGGCACCGTGCGACGCTATTGGGTCTTTGTGCCCGCCGAATACACCGGCGACAAGCCGGCCTGTCTGCTCGTCTTCCAGGACGGCCAGCGCGCGCTCAATCCCACCGGGCCGCTCCGGGTCGACCGCGTGATCGAGAACCTGGTCCACAAAAAGGACATTCCCGTCACGATCGGCCTGTTCATCACGCCGGGCAACCTGAGCGACCACTACCCGGACAACCTCGGCACCGGCAACCCAAACAATCGAGCCGAGGAATACGACGCGCTCAGCGACGCCTACGCGCGCATGCTCGTCGAGGAGCTGATTCCCGAGCTGAAGCAGAAGTACCGGATCACCGACGACCCCATGGGGCGCGTAATCGGCGGCACGAGCAGCGGCGCGATCTGCGCGTGGACCGTCGCCTGGGAGCGGCCCGACCAGTTTCGAAAGGTCATCAGCATGATCGGCAGCTTCACGTCGATCGGCTACCGGCCGGCCCACGGCAACCAGCCGATGGTGCCCGGCGGCGACCTGTATCCGACGCTCATCCGCCGTAATCCGCCGAAGCCGATCCGCATTTTCCTGCAGGACGGCGAGAACGACCTGGCGAACAACGCCCCGACGCCGGGCATGCCCGACCAATGGTCGATGAACAACCTGTACGGCAACTGGCACCTCGCGAACCTCCAGATGCTGTCGGCGCTGGAGTTTGCCAATCGCTGGGCCGACAGCCGCAAGCTCGATGGGCCGCGGTACGACTTCGCTCACGCCTGGGGCGATGGTTGGCATTCCGACGACCACGGCGGCGCGATCCTCCCGGATATTCTCCGCTGGATGTTCCGCGACTGGCCGCAGGAGTGAGGACCCGGCCCGTGCCCTTGACCCGTTGCATTGAAAATGCCGGAAGGGGCGCACTCCGCTATCGCGGTGGGTTCATTGGTAGGGCGCGGACTCCGCTCCGCGCCGGCGCGCAAGGGACTGCGCGCCCTACCCATTGCGGGTCACGCGCAGAGAGTATTTTCCGCCCGGCTAAACCATGATCCAAACCAAGCCCGGCAGCGCCAACGCCGCGCCCACCCGCGCGCGCTACACCGTCGTCGGTTTCATGGTGACCCTGGCGATGGTCACCTACCTCGACCGCGCGAGCATCGGGGCGATGGCGCCGTTCATCCGGCGCGACCTGGGCCTGTCCATCGACCAGATGGGCGAGGTGTTCAGCGCCTTTGCGCTGGCCTACGCCCTCTTCGAAATTCCCACCGCCTGGTGGGCCGACCGGCGCGGCACCCGCTCGATCCTCACGCGCATCGTGGCGTGGTGGTCGGTCTTCACCATGGCCACCGCCGGCGCCTTCGACTATCTTTCGATGCTGGTGGTGCGTTTTCTCTTCGGCATGGGCGAGGCGGGGGCGTGGCCGTGCGTCGCGCGCGTGTTCTCCCGCTGGGTGCCGGCGCGGGAGCGGGCGACGATCAAGGGCTTCTTCTTCGCCGGCGCCTATGCCGCCGGAGCCGTCACTCCGCTGGTGACGGGATTCCTCGTGGAGCGCTGGCATCTGCCATGGCGGGTGGTGTTCGTCGGCTTCGGTGGCGTCGGTTTCGCCTGGGTGGCCGCCTGGTGGCGCTGGTTTCGCGACGACCCGGCGGAACACCCCTCGGTCAATGCCGCCGAACGGGAACTCATCGCGGCGGGACGCGCACCCGCGGGGCCGCAGCCGCGCGGCGGGCTTTTCTGGCGGCGGCTGCTGGGGCAGCGGAACGTCGCGGCGCTCTGCCTGATGTACGTGCCGAACTGCGTGGCGTTTTATTTCTGCATCACGTGGCTGCCGACCTATCTCCGCGAGCGGCATCACTTCGAGAAGGCCGAGCTGGGCCTCCTGGCGTCGTTGCCGCTCTTCCTCAGCGTTGGCACCCAGTTCCTCGGCGGCTGGTGGTCGGATCATCTCACGCGTCGCTTCGGCGTGGTGGTGGGCCGGCGCCTGCCGGCGATGCTGGGCTATGCGCTGGCGGCCGCGGCGATCGTCGCCGCGGCGCTGGCCACCGGCCCGCGCGCGGCCGCGCTGCTCATCGCGCTGGCGGCGGCCACGTGCATGCTCACGACCGCCCCGGCCTGGGGCACGGTGGTCGACATCGGCCGCGAGCACTCGGCCGTCGTGGGCGCGGTCATGAACACGGCCGGCCAGGTCGGCGCCATCATCAGCCCGCTCGTGGTCGCGAAATCGGTCACCTGGTTCAACGACTGGAACTTCCCGCTCTTCCTGCTCGGCGGACTTTTCGTGCTTGGCGCCGTCGCGTGGTGTTTCATCGATCCGCGCGCGGCGGTGTTCGCCTCGGAGGAATGATGGTCGTGCCGCCGCCGCGGTCGTCGCCCGCGACGTTCCGACAAGAAGAACCCGGCGCGCGGGCGGCGTCGAAGGCGCGGTCGTCCTGAGCGCGGCGAAGGATCCGAACTTCTTCGCCGGGGACCGGACGGCCGGTTCGGGCACTTCACGAGTTTACATTGGCGCGGCGCAGGAGTAGATTGCCCCCGTTGAAGGGCGCGTCCGGGCGGGCGCGGCCCAAACGAATCCAATCCTCAACCCATGGAGGCGTTATGCCCGCGACCAAGGTCAAGGAATACCTGGATAGCCACGATGTGAAATACGTCAGCATCAAGCACTCGCCGGCGTACACGGCGGAAGAGGTGGCCGCGTCGGCCCACGTGGCCGGACGGGATTTCGCCAAGACGATCGTCGTCCGGATCGAAGGCAACTTCGCCCTGGTCGTGCTGCCCGCGAGCCGCCGGCTCGTGCTGGCCGACCTCCGGGAGCTGCTGCAGACGCACGCGGTGCGCCTCGCGACCGAGGCGGAGTTCCGCGACCTCTTCCCCGACTGCGAGCTAGGCGCGATGCCGCCGTTCGGCAACCTCTACGGCATGACGGTCTACATCGCCGAGTGCCTGGCGCAGGAGGAGCAGATCGCGTTCAACGCCGGCACCCACACCGAGGTCATCAAGATGGATTTCTACGACTTCGACGAGCTGGTGCACCCGGTGGTGCTCGATTTCATCACGACCTGAAATCCCGCGCCGGGCCCGGCCCGCCGGCTCCGCCCTGGCCCGGGCGGAATCAAAGCGGTCCCCCGCTCACTTCTCGTAGAAAGTCCGGAGCTCCGTGTCCGCATGGCGCAGGCGCACCGCCAGGGTGCGCGCGATGCGGGCGAACACCTTGAGCCCGACGAGCGGGTGCGCATGGGAGATCGCGTCGAAATGGGCCCGGTCGATGACGTACAGGTCGGTGGGCGTCGTGGCGATGGCCCGTGCCGACCGCGCCGCGCCCGTGAGGAACGCCATCTCGCCGAAGAAGCTGCCGCGGCCGAACGAGGCCAGGTTGTGGTGGCTGCCATCCTTGAGCGGGATCATCACGCGCACGAGGCCCCGGCGCACGAGGAACAGCTCCCGGCCCGTATCGCCGCTGCGGAAGATCTCGTCGCCGGCGGCGTAGCTCCGCTGGTCCACCGCGGGCGAGAACGGCGCAAGGGTCTGGTCGGTTTCGAATTCGCGCAGGAGATCGAAATCGGCCAGGCCCAGCGGCGCCGCATCATCGCCGGCGCGGCCAGGCAGCCGCTCGCCGAGGATCCGGTCCTCCACCCAGATCAGCGCGTCGTCGAGCGTCGCAAACACCCGCGCCGTGCCGCCCTTTAACAGGCCGACGTGCGCGAAATAGTCCTGGAAATCGCGCCGCGCCGGCAGCCGGCTGAAAAGGAGGGCGCCCTGGCGCTCGGCGAGGGCGGTCTCGAACTGCTCGAAGAGATGGGCGGCGGTGTAGTCCATCGACTGCACCCGGCGCAGGTCCAGGATGAGCCAGCGGCACGTGCGCAGATCGGCCTCCAGCTCGGTCCGCAGCTGGTCCGTGGTGCCGAAGAAAAGGCTGCCCTGCAGCTCGCACACCACCGCCTGCGCGCCGTGTTCCTCGAGAACCGCCTGCTCGTCGGGCAGCCGCTGCTGGGTCGAGGAGATGCGGTTGCCCGGCACCTTGCGGCGGATTACCGAACCGCGGATCTGCTCGCGAATGAACAGCAGCATGGCGAGGCCGACGCCCGCGCCCGAGGCCGCCATGAGGTTGGTGCTGACGGCCACGATCACGACGGTGGCGATGACGGCGAAATCCAGCATCGTCGATTTCTGCCGCAGCAGCCGCAGGCTCGGCCAGTCGACCATGCGCACGGCGACGACCAGGAGGATGCCCGCCAGCGCCGCGACCGGCACCCACGCGATCCAGTTGCCCAGCAGCAGCGCCGCGACAAGCACGAAGAGGCCCTCGAGCACGCCGGACAGCCGGGTGCGGCCGCCGCTTTCGACGCTCACCAGCGTTGCGCCCATCATGCCCGCGCCCGGCATGCCGCCCACCAGGGCGGAGACCAGATTGCCCGCGCCCTGGCCGAGCAGGGTGCGATTGGAATCGTGCCGGCTGCGCGTGAGCGAGTCGACCACGACGCAGGTCTTGAGCGTGTCGATCGACAGGAGCACCGACAAGGTCAGGGCCGGCATGACGAGCAGCTGCAGGTCCGCGACGTGCAGTTGCGCCAGGGCGGGCCAGACGTCGCCGATGCCGGCGAAGACGCCCTGCGCCCCGCCGCCGAGCGGCCCGATGACGAGGGGGTTGTGCGCCACCTGGCGGAGCTCGGGCCGGAACCAGGCCACGGCAAAGTAGCCGGCCAGGCCCGCGGCGAGGCCGAGGATCGTCGCGGGCACGGCCCGCGTGAGCTTCGGTCCCAGCAGGACGCCGGCGATGGTGACCAACCCGACGATGGCCGCGGGGCCCTGCCAGCGGGCCGGGTGGAGCACGTCGGCCGGCGCGACGCCGAAGAATTTCGGCAGCTGGCTCAGGAAGATCAGGACGCCGACGGCACTGAGGTAGCCGGAGACGACCGGGTACGGGATGAACTTGATCAGCCGGCCGCCGCCAACGAGACCGTACGCCATCTGCAGGACGCCCGACAACAGCGCCAGCAGCAGCAGCAGGGCGACGATGTGCGCGGGGGCGAGCGGCGCCTCGCTGCGGGCCAGCAACCCGCCCGCGAGCGACCCGAGCACCGCGCCGGCCGGGGCGCACGGGGAGGAGATCAGCCGGGGCGCGCCGCCGAGGACGGTGGCGACAACCCCCAGCACGACGGCGCCGACGACGCCCGTGCGGACGCCGGCCGCGGCATATTCCGGCCCCAGCAGCGTGTAGACGGCCACGCCGTAGGCGATGGACGACGGCAACGCGACCAGCATCGAGGCGAACCCGCCCCAGATCTCGCCGGCGAGGTCTGGTCGCGGCGACGCGGGAGCGGCGGCTGATGGAGTTGAGCTCACAAAGGGCGAACGATGCTCGGCGCGAGGAAGTTCAGCGAGGTCTGGTCACGGTCGCCAGCATGAATGCACCTCCCCCGGGATCCGTCGCCGCGCCCAGGATGACCGCCTCGAGACTCAAAACGAGTGGGTTGTCATGCCGGGCAAAGCGGGGAAGCCAGGGTGGAGCCGCGCCCCGTGCGAGCTGAACCGGCGCCGAGGGCAGGTGCCACCTCACAATTCCGCCTCGAGGCGGCGGACGAGCGTTTCGAGGATCTGGACGCGGGCGAACTTCTTGTCGTTGCCCGCCACGAGCGTCCACGGCGCCGCGCCGGTGCTGGTGCGTGCCACCATCTCGTCGACGGCGATGGCGTAGGCCGGCCATTTGTCGCGGTTGCGCCAGTCCTCGTCGGTGATCTTGTACTGCTTGTAGTCGACGCGCTGCCGTTCCTGGAACCGCTTCAACTGTTCCTCCGGGCTGATGTGGACCCAGAATTTGCTCACGATGATGCCATGGTCCGACATCTGCGCCTCGAACTCGTTGATCTCGTCGTAGGCGCGGCCCCAGTCGGCCGGCGGGGCGAAGCCCTCGACCCGCTCGACCAGCACGCGGCCATACCACGAGCGGTCGAAGATGGTCGAGAAGCCCGCGCGCGGCAGGTGGCGCCAGAAGCGCCACAGGTAGTGCTGCGCCCGCTCCTCGTCGGTCGGCGCGGCGATGCCCACCACGCGATAGAGCCGCGGGTCGATGGCCTGCGTGACCCGCCGGATGGCGCTGCCCTTGCCGGCGGCGTCCCAGCCCTCGAACACCATGACCATCGAGCGCTGCTGTTGGTGCGCGGCCCAGGCCAGCTTGCTCAGCTTGCCCTGCCAGCTATCGAGCGCGCGCGCATAGTCCTCGGCGCCGAGCGCCTGGCCCAGGTCGACGCGCCCGAGCGCGGAAGGCGGCTGCCGGCGCGCGGGCACCGCGCGCGGCACCGTGGTTTTCACGGGCTTGCTCGCATCCTCCTTCAGCCGGCGCGTGAGCTCGTCCAGCAGGATCCGGCCGACGGTGTAATCGCGATGCCGGCGATCCGTGGCGTCGACCACGTGCCAGGCGGCGGCCGGGCTGTCGGTGTGCCGCAAGGCGCGGTCGGAGACCTTGGTGAATCGATTGTAGAGCTTGTAGTGCTTCCAGTCGTCCGGGGCGATGCGGCCGTCGCGCTCGAGCTTCTTGAGCCGCTTCTTCTGCGCCGCCTTCGGGAGGTGCAGCCAGAGCTTCACGAACAGCGCGCCATCCGCGGCCAGCATCCGCTCGAAGGCGACGATGCGGTCGAGCTCGCTTTCGAAGCGCCGGCGCTTGAGGTGGCCCAGCACGCGGCGAATGATCGGCTCGGTGTACCACGAGCCGAAGAAGATGCCAATGCGGCCGCGGCCGGGCAGGGCGCGCCAGAAGCGCCAGTAGGACGGGCGCTCCCGCTCCTCGTCGCTCGGCGCCCAGAAGGCGTGCGTCGCCACGCCGCGGGGATCGAGCCACTCGTTGAGGCGGTGGACCAGGTCGCCTTTGCCGGCGCCGTCGGCGCCGGAAACGATCACGACCACGGGGAATTTCCGGCTGCGCAGCGCAAAATGCGCCTGCAACAGCCGCGCGCGCAGCTTGGGGACCAGCGAGTCGTAACGCTTCTGCGCGAGCGTGCGGCCCTGTTCTGCGGCGGCGAGCATGGCGATAAGACGGCGCTTGCGCGCCGGGAGTTGAAAGGGACTCAGGCCGGGACGACGAGGGCGGCCAGGGCGTCGAGCGTGCGCGCGAACACTTCGTCCGGCCGCCGGGCGGCGTCGATGCGGACGAGCAGGTTCTTGGCGGCGTAATGCTGGATGAGCGGCTCGGTGTCGGCGGTATAGGCCTCGAGGCGCACCTTCACGGCCTCGGGCCGGTCGTCGGCGCGCTGCACGAGCGCGGCGCCGCAGGCATCGCAAACCCCGTCGCGCTTCGGCGGGCGCGAAGCGACATGGAACACGGCCTTACATTGCGGGCAGACCCGCCGGCCCGTGATGCGCCCCAGGATCTCGCCCTCGGGCAGGTCGAAGCAGACTACCGCGTCGAGCCGGATGTGCTCGGCCGCGAGCAGCTCGTCGATCATCAGCGCCTGCGCGCGGGTGCGCGGAAAGCCGTCGAGCATGAAGCCACCGTTGCAGTGCAGGCACCGGCAGCGCTCGCGGACGAGGTCGACCACGATGGCATCCGGCACGAGCTCGCCGCGGACCATGTGCACGCGGGCCCGCGCCATGGCGGAACCGGGCTCGAGCTCGCGGTCCTTCGCGGCGCGAAACACATCGCCGGTGGAGAGCGGGCAGGCGCCCAGCGCACGCGACAGCAGCTCGGCTTGCGTGCCCTTGCCGACCCCCGGGGGTCCCAGCAGGACCAGGCGCCAGGTCCGGTGCACCAGCGGCGGGGGTTGCAGACAAACAGCGTCGCCGCCTTGCAGCCACGCCGTGCGGTCACGGACAGGGGTAGGGGTCATGCCTGCGACAGTGCGCCTTTCCCCGGGAAGCGTCCCCGCCAATCTTGCCAAAGCCTGCGCTTCTATTGACCGGGGGGTGCGGGCGGGTCGCTCGGTCGGAAGGACGCGGTGCTGCCGGGTCCGGCTTCTGCGCGGGAGCGAGCCTTTACGCAAGGTCGGCGCAAGCGCCGGCCCAACGTGGCGCGCCACGCCGGGCGCCGGCTTCATTGCGGCCGGCGTGTCAGCCACGCGACGCACGGTCGGCCGGCCAGGTCGGCGGGTGGTGCGAGCGTGACGACGCGGCCGGCGTCGAGGGTGGCGCCCGGCGGGCGCGGGCCGGATTCGCCGACCCACGTGACGGCGAACGCGCCGGCATCGGCCGACAGGTCGAGTTCCACCGGTGCGCCCGCCATTGCATAGACGAGGTAGGCCTTTCCGGGTGCGGCCAGGCACCAGCTCGATTCCGGGTGGTTGCGCACGAGCGCCGCCGGGCGCGTGGCGGCGCGTTCGGTCGCCGGAATGGCTTTTTCGATGGCGGCAGTGAGCGCGGGGAAATCGTCGGGCTTGCGGAGGATGACGAGGTGGGGGTGGCTGTCGCGATATTCGCGCAACGCGCGGTAGCGCATGGCGGGCGATCCGCGACGAATCTGCGAGCTGAGCTGTTGGAAGGCGGGGGAGTTGACGATGCCGCCGCCCGCCCAGATCGGATTTGTATTGGCCGCGCGCAGTCGCGCGAGGTCGGCCTCCGACACGATGGCGATCGACTGCTCGCGGGGCGCCTTGTTGATGCCGCCCTGGATCGTGTAGAGCGACCCGTCGGGCCGGTAGAACCAGTGGTGAAAGTCGATCGCGGTGATGAGCGGGCCCCGCACGGGATCGTCGAGGATGGCGTCCATCTCGTCGCGCGGGACCTCCAGGCAGATGGTCACCCGACGGTGGTGCTCGGCCTGCCACCCGGCGATGGTATCGAGCCAGAATTGGACGAAGGACAACGGACCGGAGTATTCGCGATCGATCCCGAAGACGACGTTGGTGCCGTCGCCGAGTTCGTCGAGCGTGTGCCGGATGTAGCGGCGGTGCAGGTCGCGGCGCACCGGGTTGCTCACGTCGTAGAAGGTGCTCGCCGCCGGATTTTCATCGGGCAGGCCGGTGTCCTGGAGGCAATTCACCGGCCGCCAGGGGAAGTCGACATAATGCGCCCGGGTTTCCTGGAGCGCGTGCTGGAAATAGAAATGGTTGTAGAGGATCAGTCCGCGTTGCTCGCACAGGGCGGCGAATTCCTTCAGGCGCGAAAAATACCACGGGTTGAACTGCGTCAGGTCGTACCTGCTCATCCCGTCCCAGTCCTTGCCCTGGCCGCTGCGCGCCCACGGCATTTCCATGAAGGGGCCCCAGACGTTGCCATCCTTGTGCTCGGGCGCGCCGTAGAAATTGTGGTTCACGCGGCGGCGCTCGTACCAGAGGCCATAGTGCTGGTAGAAGGCCGAGCGCGGCGGCAGGGTCGCGGCGAGCTCGGCGAGATCATCGGTCAGACCGACGCCGGTTTCGCCCGGCGCGAAGCGCGTGAGCGCCGGGCCAAAGGCGCGGGCGAGGGCGGGCGGCATCTGGCCTTGGAACCAGGAATAGTTGATCTCCTCCGTCCACGCCGGCTGGCCGTCGATCGTGAACTCGGCGTGCTCGACTTTCAGCGGGTGCGATCCGAGGGCCGTGCGCCGCGCGGCTTCGGCGGCGATGAAGGCGTCGACGTCGGCGGCGGTCAGCGCGCGCGCGCCCGCGGTCTCGCGGCTGATGGCGCCGGGATCCAGCGCGGCAAGCGCCGCGATTCCCTTGCGCGCGGCGAGCTGCGCGCGATAGAGGCTCGCGGGTGCGACCGGCCCGCCGCGCCCGATGTCGCGCAAGGCGGTGTCGTCCTTGGTCCGCGGCAACGAATCGTTGGCCACGTCGCCGCGGCAGCCGAAGGCGAGGTTGGTCGCCCCGGGCGGCTGGTCGAGCTGCAGGTCGGTGGCTTCGCAATTCCAGAGCACGCAATTGGCGGCGGTCCAGCCGGTGCCCTGGTTGTCGACGTCGCGGTTCAGGAGCCGGAGAGCGTTCCCCCGGATGACCACGCGGTCGTAGAGCACGCCGGAAGCCCAGCTCTCGGCCGGACCGCTCCAGTCGACCGCCTCGCGTCCGGTGCAATCGAGGAAGACATTCGGCCCGGCGGCGGTGAACCCGGTCGTGAAATCACGCCGACCCCAGATGCTGGTGCACCGTTGCACGAGCCCGAGCTGGCCGCCGAGCGAGAAGACGCGACGGCGGTAGTTCGCCACCTCCGAAACGGGATACTCCGCCGCGCAGTCCTCGATCGTCACGGCCCGGGCGTCGGCCTGGACCTCGACCACGTAGCTCACGAAATGCCGCGCGACGAGCCGGCGGACCCAGGCGTTCTCCACCTGGTCGAGCGCCACGCAGCACCAGGCATGCTCCTCGTCCTGGATGCCGGCCCGGTGGGGCGAGACACAGCGGAGGTTTTCGATGCCGACGTGGTCGATCCGGCCGGGAAACTCGTAGCGCCAAACCGAGCCGCCGCCGTACTTGGCGTCGAGCGCCGTGGTCAGCGGCGCGTCGAGGGTGATGCGGTTGCCGTCGACCGCGGTGACGACGCGGTCCCAGCGGATATCGCGCGATCCGGGTTTCCAGTGCAGGCGCTGGTCGGCGCGCCAGCCGGGGAAGAGATCCATGCCGAGCAGCGCGACCCATGCGGCGGTGCTCGGGCGCTCGACGACGATCCGGTCGCCGGCGGAGAGGCCGGTGGTGTTCGCGAGGTTGAGGCTGGTGGCGCCCACCGGGACGTACGCATCCGCCACCGGGCGACGCGAGCCGGCGACCTCTGTGCGTTCGCCGCGGCCGCCGATTTCGATCAGGGTCCGGCGCGACGTGCCGGCGGCGACAAGGATTGTGCCGTCCTCGCCGTCGCCCGCGCCGCGCAAGACCACGCCGCTGGCGTTCAGCTTGATCTGCGTATCAATGAGCCATTGGCCGGGCTGGAGCAGGACCGCGCCGCGAAAGCCGTCGGGACCGCGCGGCATCGCGGCCACGAGGTCCAACGCCGCCTGGATCCGTTCGCGGTCGTGCCGGCCATCGGGCGCCACGACTATCTTCACGGGGACCGTGGGAATGGGCTCGCCGCCGCCGCCGTAGCCGGCGGTCGAGAAGTCGATGATGCGATTGCCCAAGTCGTCGGCGCGATAGGCGAGTTTGTCGTCGTCGCCGAGCTTGACGGTGGGCTGGGCCAGCAGGGGCAAGGCAGGCAGAAGCAGGCCCAACAGCGAAATGAACCGGGAGGGCCGGCCTCCCGGCCGACCGCGGCCCGTCGGGAAACGGGCCCGCCACCAAGACTGGCATGCCCTCATCACAATTCCTCCAGCCAGACGCTCCGGAATTCGATCGGGAAACCTTCGAGCTGCAGGGCGATCGCGCCGGCGGCGACGGGCAGGTTGGTGACGCGGTTCTGGCGAACGCCGTTGACGAAGCATTCGATCGTATCGCCGCGGCAGAAGATTTCATACGTGTTCCATTCGCCGGGCGGCTTCTCGGAGGACGCGGCAAGTTTCGCTGCGCGCTTCCGGTTGTTTTCCAACGGGGCCGCGGGGATGTCGAGGCCCAGCGGCCAGAGGGTGTCGGGCCCGTGCACGTGAACGAGCACGCCGCTGTTGCTGTTGGCGGGAGCATGGGCTGAAGGCCAGCGCCACTCGACGTGCAGGTGGTAGTTGGAGAATTCCCTTTCGGTGCGCAGGTAACCCTTTTCCGGGGTGTCCAGGTGCAACACGCCGTCGCTCGCGCTCCAGGTGGAAGAGGGAAGCACCACGGGATTGTCGAGGAACACGTGCCAGCCGTCGAGGTTCCGGCCGTTCCACAGGACGACGCGTTCCTTGTAGGCGGTCGCCTGCTCGAGGCCGGTGCCGCTGACGTTGCGGGTGGCGACGAGGGGGCCCTCGAGGCCCGTGACTTGGATGTCCGCCAATGCAACGTTGACCATGTTTGCGAGCGCGATGCCGCGGGTGGCGTGACCCGTGACGTGCGCGAGCTCGAGACCGTCGAGCGGCTTCTCGCCCGGGATCGAGGCGGCGTCGACGAGCGTGCCGCAGTCGACCAGCACGTTGGTGAAGTGGAGATTCCTGGCCGCGGGAATGCCGGCCTCGCCCGGGACGGGTTCGGCATCCGGCAGGCCGCTGTTGAGGAGATTGATCCGCAGGAAGCCGCCGGGCGCCGTGTGCACGTCGAGATGTTCGGCGAAAATGTCCTCGATCGTGGCCCCGCGACCGGGCCGGCTCTTGATGTAGATGGCGTAGGTCTTGGCGTAACGGAAACGGCAGTTCTCGATGTGCACGCCGCGAATGCCGCCCGAGGTTTCGCTGCCGATGCCGATGCACGCGAAGTTGTCGTCGGCGAAGCCGCAGTCGCGGATGAGCACATCCTCAGTCGGCCGGGCCATCCGCTGGCCTTCCTGGCCGCGACCGGACTTGATGGCGATGCAGTCGTCACCGGATTCGATGTCGCAGCCCTCGATCCGCACGTGCCGGCACGAATCGACATCGATGCCGTCGCTGTTGCCGCCGGTGCTGCGAATCGTGACGTTCTTGACCAGGATGTCGTCCGAGAATGTCGGGTGGATCGTCCACATCCGAGCCTGGGTGACGGTGATGTCCTCGAGGTGCACGCCGGTGCACTCGATCGGCTCGATCACGCACGGGCGGCGCGGCATCTGCCGGCCGCCGAGCGTGGGATCGCCGGCGATGCGGCCGAGGCCGATGATGGCGATGTTCGTGGCATTGCTGGCGGAGACCAGCGCGCGGTGGGCCGGCACCATGTGGCCCTCCCAGCGCGCCTGGATGAGCGGATAGTCCTCGAGATCCGGGCTGCCCAGGAGGGTGGCTTCGCGGTCGAGGCGCAGGGTGACGTAGGATTTCAGGTCGAGACTGCCGCTCAGATAGTCGCCCGCCGGGAGGAAGACCTCGCCGCCACCCGCGCCGGCGCACGCGTCGATCGCCTGTTGGATGGCGACGGTGTCCTTGTTGATGCCATTTCCCTGCGCGCCGTAGTCGCGGACATTGTAGGCGGCACGGGTGCCGGGCGCGGACGCCGTGAGGAGCGGCGGGGTGTCCGCCGGCGCCGTGGCCGCGACCGAGGTTATCGGACGGGAGGTGGCACTGGAATAGGCCGCGGCCTGGACTTGGGCGAGATTCATGGCCGTCGCGATCTCGTGGGCCGTTTCGGCGGGCGACTTATCCTGCGGCGGTTGGTCGCCGGTCGCACCGAACACGACGAGCGGCAGGCAGAGGAGCGAAAGGAGTCTTTTCATTGAAGTCAGCGGGGATCGGACGGAAACCGGTCAAAACGGCGATCGACCTTGCGGCCGCGAAACTGCTGGTCGGTGAAGTCGAGCACCGCGGTCCAGTCGGCGGGCGTCAAGGTATGGCCATGGTCGGCATAGTTGACGCCCACGCGATGCGGCACGCCGAGCAGGTCGAAGACCGGGCTCGCGCCGGCGACGGAGGCGCGCACCGCCTGCTCGAGCGACACCGGGTCGGACGTGCCCTCAAGCGCGAGGAAGCCGCGCGGTGCGATCAGGGCGATGAACCAGTCCTCGTCGAACGGCAGCCGGTCGGTATGACCGCCGAATTCACGGAGGTGCGGCGAGAACCAGTTCGGGTATTTCTTCACCATGACGTCGAGGCCCTCCTTGCCGCCGCGGCCCTCGCCGCTGAAACGGTACGCGCCCACGCCCCCGCCGCCGCTGACCACGGGCGCCGTCACGGCGATGCGGTCATCGAACGCGCCGGCCACGAGCGCGGCCTTGCCCGTGCGCGAAACGCCGGAGATGATCAGGCACTTCGCGTCGATCGACGGATCGGTCTCGAGATAATCGACGATGCGCGACGCGCCCCAGGCCCAGACGCCCAGCAGGCCCCAGTCGTAACCGGGATAGGCGGGGCCGAAACGCGTGGTGCGATACGCCCAGCTGCCGTCCGGGTTGCGCAGCGTGGTGTCCTCGCCGCAGTCGTTGTGATTGAACATCACGTAGGCATAGCCCCGTTCGAGCGCATACCGCGCGCGGGCGGCCGCCCTGTCCGCCTCGTCGGGGCCGGGTCGGCGGGTCGTCTCCGACGCCGGCGTGCCGCCGGCGGCGTCGACGGCGGCATCGGGCGACGTGCCGGGAGCGGGGCCGGGTCCCACCGTGAGGAGCGCATCGACGCCGTGACCCTGGCCCGGGCCGGGCGGCAGGCGGGGCAGGGGCGTGGCGCCGGGCGGCGTGCCCGACGGCATGATGACCGCGGGGAACGGGCCGCCGGTCGCCGGAGTGTAGATGCCGATGTCCAAAAAAAGCTTTTCGCCGGGCCCGAACGTCAGGTGCACGAGGCGATAGTTCGCCGTGCCGCCCATGACCGTCTGCGCGCTGACCACGCGACCCGTCACGTTGCCGGGTGGAGGCGGCAGCGCGCCAACGGCGTAGTACTCCAGGATGCGCCGGATTTCCTTCCGCCGTTGCGCCCATTGTTCCGGCGACGTGACGCGTGTGCCGTCGTTCATCAGGAGCGGATCGGGCATCGTGGGATGATCGGGCAAGTCGGCGGCTCTCGGCAGCGTGCCCAGCGGCGTCGCGATCGGCGGCACGGGAATCTCGCGCGGCGCGGCGGGCGGTTCGGCTCCGGCACAGGCAACGCCAACCCCGGCGAAGGCCGCCAGGCAGGCGAGGGGGAAGCGGAAGCGATTCACGGAAGCTCGGGGGTGTGGGAGCGCAGGCCAATGAATCGCGGGCCGGCACCCCGCGCAAGTCGAAGGTCCGCCGGACCGTTCACTGATGAATCTCTTCCTCGAACGCCTTTGTAGGGTCGTCGTTTGCGACGACCATCGTTTCATCAAGGGACGTTCGAGGTCGCGCCAAGGCGCAACCCTACAACCGACTACGACCCCAACGAATATTTCCTGTCACGCCCGCGGGCTTGCCGCCCACTTGATGGGTGAACATGAATACTTTCCTGCACTCTTCGCCCCTCGATGACGTCCGGCTGGTCGAACGCCACCTCACCGGCGACCCAGCCGCGTTTCGCCAGATCGTCGAACGCCACCAGGGCATGGTTTGCGCGCTGGCCTACAGCGCCTGCGGCGACCTCGCGCGCAGCGAGGACCTGGCGCAGGAGGTCTTTCTTGCGGCGTGGAAGCAACTGGCGCAACTCCGCGAGCCCGCGAAGCTCCGCGGCTGGCTCGCGGGCATCGCGCGGAACACCATTGCGAACTCGCGGCGAAGCGCGGCGCGCATGCCGACCGCCCGGGCCGAACCGCTCTCACCCGAGACGCCGGCCGACACCGCCACGCCGCGCGAAGAGGCCGTCCACGCCGACGAAGCGGCGCTCATGTGGAACGCGCTCGAGCACCTGCCTGAAACTTATCGCGAGCCGATGGTGCTTTTTTATCGCGAGGGCCGGTCAGCCGCCGCGGTCGCCGCGGCGCTCGATATTTCGGAGGAAACGGCGCGGCAGCGGCTCGCCCGCGGCCGGACCATGCTGACGGAACGCATGGCAAAGCTCGTCGAGGAGACGCTCGAGCGCAGCGCGCCCACGCCGGCATTCGCCGGGACTGTGATTCTGTCGCTTCCGGTGCTGGTACCCACCGTCGCCGAGACGACGCTGGGCGCGAGCGGCGCGGCGGCCAAGAGCCTGGCCTCGGCCGGCACGATCGGCAGCGCGGTGGCGAAGGGCGGGGTGGTCTTCAAATTCCTGTCGGCCGTCGCGTTGCTGCCGGCGTTGCTGCAAGGCGTGGAAGACTACATCAAGTTCAGCGAACGCAACGCCGCCCAGCCGGATGAGGCGGCACGGCGCGAGGCGGCCAAGGCCTATTTGCTGGCGAATGCCGGAATCGGTTTGTTCATCGTAGGCTTCATGGTGGTGCCGAGTGTCGCGCCGCTGGCACATTCGTGGTGGGCCGTCGTGTTGGTTGGCCTCTGCGCGGTCGCCGGCATCTGGATGTCGTTCCGCGCGAAGTGCCGCGTCAACCGGCTGCAGGGCGTAATGCCCGATGGCGTCGTGAAGCACCGCGGGTTCGAGCAACGCAGCGCGACCCGGCTCCTCGGGCTGCCGCTCTACCATATCCGGCTCGGCTCCAAGCCGACCGGGCCTGCGCCAGTGGTGAAAGGCTGGATTGCGATCAGCGACCGGCGCGCGGTCGGCGGGCTGTTTGCCTTTGGTCCTTTCGCCGTGGCGCCGGTCAGCATGGGCATCGTTGGCGTCGGCGTGATCAGCGTCAGCGTGGCGGCCATCGGCGCGGCGGCACTCGGTTTTGCGGCCGCGGGGTTGTGGAGCCAGGGGCTGGCGACCTTCGGTCTCCTCGCGGCCAAGGGAATCATGCCCAGCGCCCCATTCGCCGCCGCCTTGAGCGCCAAGTTCGCTGCCGGTGCCGGCGAGACGGCGGCCCGTGCGTTTTGTGAGGCGCCATGGTTCTACCGGTTCACCAAGGCATCGGCCTGGGTGCTCCTCTGGGCCGGGCTGCTCGGCTGGGTGATGCCAGTGGTCCTGACCGGGTGGCAGCTCTGGCGGACGCGCGGGACCAAATAGAATATCGGCTTCGAATTTGGGTTGTAGGGCGGGGTCTCCGAACCCCGCCACGACAGTTCAGCGATCACTCCTTGGCGGGGTTCGGAGACCCCGCCCTACAGGGGCGCAATGCAGGCTGGAGGCGGGCCTGCGCCTACTTCGCGCGGCTGGCCTTCCACTCGATCTGTTCGCGATCGCCGCCGGGAGATGGTCGGTCGATCGTGCCCGTGATGGTGTCGCCCTCGAGCTTGCCGGAGTATCTGATTTCGAACTGCATCCCGTGCATCTCGCGGATTACGGTGAAGGCGATCACACCGTCCTTGTAGCTGGCGGCGGAGAGCGGGGCTTCGTTGCCCGGGACGGTGACGCTGCCGGTCAGCGCGCCATCCTTGTAGTCGAAACGGGCTGTGACCTCGAACGGGCCTTGCGGGGTGGTGGCGGTCCATTGCCAGTTGCCTGCCGGCGTGGCGCTCTCGGCGGCGGAAACAGACAGGGCGAAGGCGGCGGACAGGGCGGCCGCGAACAGGGGGCGCAGGAGTCTCATGGAAGTGTGAAGATGTCCTTGGGAGCGTCACGGGTCGTTTGATTTGTCTGACCCGAGCAATAAAAAGCCCCGGCGGTGAGGCCGGGGCTGGGAAGGGATCGCGGCATAAAGCCGCTCCTACAAGACTTACTTCTTTGCGTCGGCGATGGCGGCCTGGGCGGCGGCGAGACGGGCGACCGGCACGCGGTAGGGCGAGCAGGACACGTACGTCAGGCCGATCTTGTGGCAGAACTTGACGGAGTCCGGGTCGCCGCCGTGCTCGCCGCAGATGCCGAGCTTGATGCCGGGGCGGGTCTGCCGGCCCTTCTCGATCGCGATCTTCATGAGCTGGCCCGTGCCGGTCTGGTCGACCGAGGCGAACGGGTTCTTCTTGAAGATCTCGGCCTCCTGGTAGGCGCCGAGGAACGAGCCGGAGTCGTCGCGCGACATGCCGAGGCAGGTCTGCGTGAGGTCGTTGGTGCCGAAGCTGAAGAACTCGGCCGTTTGCGCGATCTCGTCGGCGGTGAGCGCGCCGCGCGGGATCTCGATCATGGTGCCGACGGAGTAGTCGACCTTGGTCTTCTTCTCGGCGAACACCTTGGCGGCGACCTCGTGGACGAGCGCGACCTGGAGATCGAGCTCCTTCTTGAAGCCGACGAGCGGGATCATGATCTCGGGCTTGGCCTTGATGCCGGCCTTCTTGGCCTCGACGGCGGCCTCGATGACGGCGCGGGCCTGCATGGCGGTGATCTCGGGATACTTGATGCCGAGGCGGCAGCCGCGGAAGCCGAGCATCGGGTTGAACTCATGGAGTTCGTGCACGCGGTGCTCGATCTTCTCGACCGGGATGTTGAGCTTCTTCGCCAGGTCGGCCTGCTGTTCCTTCGAGTTCGGGAGGAACTCGTGCAGCGGCGGGTCGAGGAAGCGGATGGTGGCCGGGTAACCCTTCAGGGCCTTGAAGATCCCGAGGAAGTCGCCGCGCTGGTAGGGCAGCAGCTTGGCCAGGGCGGCTTCGCGGGCCGCGACGGTGTCGGCGAGGATCATCTCGCGCATCGAGTCGATGCGGTCGCCCTCGAAGAACATGTGCTCGGTGCGGGTGAGGCCGATGCCGACGGCGCCGAAGGCGACCGCGATGCGGGCCTGCTCGGGCGTGTCGGCGTTGGTGCGGACGGACATGCGGGTGGCCTGCGCGCACCACTTCATGAGCTGGGTGAAGCTCTTGAACTTCTCGGTCTGCCTGGCGACGGGGTCGTGGTTGACCAGGCCGGAGATGATCTCGGACGGGGCGGTCTTGAGCTGGCCCGCGTACACGGCGCCGATGGTGCCGTCGATCGACATCCAGTCGCCTTCCTTGAAGGTCTGGCCGGCGACGGTGACGGTCTTGGCGGCATAGTCGACGTTGATGGCGGCGGCGCCGCATACGCAGACCTTGCCCATCTGGCGGGCGACGAGCGCGGCGTGGGAGGACACGCCGCCCCGGGCGGTGAGGATGCCCTCGGCCGCGATCATGCCGCGGAGGTCCTCGGGGGAGGTCTCGATGCGGACGAGCAGGACCTTCTGGCCCTTCTCGGCGGCGGCGACGGCGCGGTCGGCGTTGAGGTAGACCTGGCCGGAGGCGGCGCCCGGGCCGGCGGGCAGCCCGGTGGCGATGACGGCGGTCTTCTTCACGTCGGCGAGGTCGAAGATCGGCGCGAGCAGCTGCTCGAGCTGGTCGGCCGGGTTGCGCAGGACGGCCGTCTTCCAGTCGATGAGGCCCTCCTTGACCATGTCGATGGAGAACTTGAGTGCGGCGGCGGCGGTGCGCTTGCCGTTGCGGGTCTGCAGCATGTAGACGACGCCGTCCTCGATGGTGAACTCGAAGTCCTGCACGTCCTTGAAATGTTTTTCGAGGGTGGCGCGGATGCGCTCGAGTTCGTGGAAGGCGGGCGCGAGGTGCTTTTTCAGCTCGGCGACGGGCTCGGGCGTGCGGACGCCGGCGACGACGTCCTCACCCTGCGCGTTGATCAGGAACTCGCCGTAGAATTCCTTCACGCCGTTGGCCGGGTTGCGGGTGAACGCGACGCCGGAGCCGGAGTTGTCGCCCGTGTTGCCATACACCATGGCCTGCACGTTGACGGCGGTGCCCCACTCGGTGGGGATGTTGTACTTGCGGCGGTAGACGATGGCGCGGTCGTTCATCCACGAACCGAACACGGCGCCGGCGGCGCCGACGAGCTGGTCCCAGGGCGACGACGGGAATTCCTTGCCGGCGCGTTCCTTGACGAGCGCCTTGAAGCGGACGACGAGTTCCTTGAGGTCGGCGACGTTGAGCTTGGTGTCCTCGATGTCGGCGTGGTAGCGCTCGTGCTTGAGGGCATGGATGACCGTCTCGAACGGCTCGTGGTCCTCGTCGGGGCGCTTCTGCACGCCGAGCACGACGTCGCCGTACATCTGGACGAAGCGGCGGTAGCAGTCCCAGGCGAAGCGCGGATTCTGCGTCTTGGCGGCGAGGGCCTCGACCGTCTGGTCGTTGAGGCCGAGGTTGAGGATGGTGTCCATCATACCCGGCATCGAGTCGCGGGCGCCGGAGCGAACCGAGACGAGGAGCGGGTTGGTGAGGTCGCCGAACTTCTTGCCCGTCTGGGCCTCGATGCTGGCGATGCCGGTCTCCATCTGCGCGCGAAGGGCGGCCGGGTAGGTGCGCTTGTTGGCGTAGTAATAAGTGCAGACCTCGGTCGTGATGGTGAAGCCCGGGGGCACCGGCAGGCCGATGCGGCACATCTCGGCGAGATTGGCGCCCTTGCCGCCGAGCAGCGGCTTCATCGAGCCGTTGCCGTCCGTCTTCTTGCCGAAGAGATAGACGTATTTCGGGGCCTTCGCGGCGGATTTGCGGGTCGCCTTGCGGGCGGGTTTCTTGGCAGTGGATTTCTTGGCCATGGGAGTAGGGAGGAAATGAACGATAGGAGGGGTCAGCGCACTACAGGCGCGTTTTTGTGTCAACGGCGGAGGCCGTCACACCCACCATATTTCCAGAAAATTTTCGCTCTGGCTGTGCATTATTTGCCGAAAGCGGCCCATGGCGTGGCGCGGCAAGCCGGCGAAGCCCCGCGGGTTGCCGCGGCCGGCGGGTGGGCAAGACGGGGATTGCCCGCGCCCGGGAAAGTTGTTTCTACCTCGGGCCTTGAGCGATCCGTCCACCTCCCTCGTCCCGTCCGCCGGGACCGAAACCCCCGAGCCCGGCCGAAAGGTCATGGGCTTCCTCGAGCACCTCGAGGACCTGCGCTGGACGCTGATCAAGAGCGCCGCGGTGTTCGCCGTCTGCGTGACGGTGATCGCCTATTACGTGGACGATTTCGGCGCGATGCTCAGCCGGCCGCTGATGCAGGTGAAGGCGCAATACCCGGCGATGAACACCGACCTGATCACGAACAGCCCGATGGGCGTGTTCAGCGTGATCATCGACATCTGCCTCATCGGCGGCCTGGTGATGGCGCTGCCCTTCATCCTGTTCTTCGTCGGCCAGTTCATCGCGCCGGCGCTGACGAAGCGGGAGCTGAAGGTGCTGCTGCCGACCTGCGTCGCGACCTTCCTCCTGTTCCTGGGCGGCGCCTCGTTCGGCTATTTCCTGCTCACGCCGAGCACGATCAAGGTGGCGTTCGAGCTGAACCAGATGATGCACTACACGGTGCTGTGGACGGCGGACAAGTACTACAGCCTGCTGATCTGGCTCGTGCTCGGCATGGGCGGCGCCTTCGAGTTCCCGTTGCTCGTGGTGCTGCTCGTGTACCTCGGGATCCTCGAGGTGGCGACCCTGCGCAAGTACCGGCGCCACGCCATCGTCATCATCTTCGTGATCGCCGCCGTCGTCACGCCGACGCCGGACCCGATCAACCAGACGCTCTTTGCGGCGCCGCTGATCATTCTCTACGAGGTGGCCATCCTCGTGGCGGCGCAGCTCAAGCGCCGCCGCAAGGACGAGGTAGGCAAGGCCTAGGCCGGGCGCCGCGCGGCCTCCACCCCTCAGCGCGCCGCCGGCCGGGCGGCGGCCATGGCCTTGGCGACGACCGCCGGGTTGCGCTCGAGGTGGCGCGTGAGCGCCTCGATCGCGCGAAACGTCTCCGGGCTGATGTGGTGCTCCATGCCCTCGACATCGTCGTAGATGATCTTCTCGTCGGCCACGCCGAGCGCGTGCAGGAAGTCGGTCAGCAGCTGGTGCCGGTGCGCGATGCGCCGCGCGACCTCGAGGCCGCTGCTCGTGAGCACCATGCCGCGGTACTTTTCGTACTTGATGAAGCCCTCGGCATCGAGCCGCTGCACCATCGCCGTCACGCTGGCCTGCGAGATCTTCAGCCCCGCGGCGATGTCGACGACGCGCGCATAGCCCTTGCGCGCGATGAGCTGCTCGATGGTCTCGAGATAGTCCTCGGCGGCGACGGACGCCCGGGCGCGTCCGGACCCCGGCGAACTGCGGGTGGAAGGGGAGGCGGCCATGGGAAGTCGGCGGCGCGCGGTCCGCGGCGGGTCACCGGCGCGTGGCGCGCTGGAAGCGGTACACGAGCTTCAGCATCTGCAGCGCCAGCCAGAACACCCCGGTCATGCACGCCGCGCCGAGGCCGCCCCAGAGCTTGATCATCCGCGGGTCGTTCGACGGGACGTGCTCGTGGACCAGCCAGTAGAACAGGACGAACGCCAGCGCGGTGAGCGCCAGGTCAACGAGAAGTTCGACGGCGGAATACGGCTTTTTCTCAGGCGGGGCCATGCGGCCAAAGGAACGGGGCCCCGTCGCTTTGTCGATGGAAAATTTGAGCCGGGGAAACGGCGGCCGAGGCGCCAACAGAAAAGCAGATAAGCCGCATTAATTAACTCTCTATCCGCCGTCGGGAAGCGGCGCCGGGCGCATCGGGGCGCTTTATCAATTGCGCGGGGGAGACAAGCATGGCAGTTGTGTCGCATGTTGAACAGCGCCGGCAGCCACGCTACGCCGTCCCGGAAACTCGTCGAGCACCTCAAGAAGTCCGACATCTTCCGGGACTACCAGCGCGCGTTCAACGAGACCACCGGCCTGCCGCTGGCGCTGCGCGCGCTCGACACCCTCGACCTGCCGCTGCACGGCGCGAAGAACGAGAATCCCTTCTGCGCGCTGATGGCCGGCAGCAACCGGTCCTGCGCCGCCTGCCTCGAGTTCCAGAAGCGCGTCGAGGTCGAGGCCCAGCTCGAGCCGAAGACGCTGCGGTGCTTTGCCGGCCTGTGCGACTCCGCCGTGCCGGTGCGCGTGGGCGAGAACGTCGTGGCCTTCCTCCAGACCGGCCAGGTGTTGATGCATTCGCCGAACAAGGAGCAGTTCACGAAGCTGACGGCCCAGCTGCTCAAGTTCGGCGCGGAGGTCGACGTGACGCAGCTCGAGGAGGCCTACTTCCAGACCCGCGTCCTGGAGAAGCGCCAGTACGAGGCGGTCGTGCGGCTGCTGACCATCTTTGCGCAGCACCTCTCGACGCTCAGCAACCAGCTCGTGGTTGCGGGCGGCCGCGTCGACTCGCCGATGGTCGCCAAGGCCAAGCTCTACATCAGCGAACACCAGGGCGAGGAGATCTCGCTGCGCCAGGTGTCGTCGGCGGTGAACACGAGCGCCTTTTATTTCTGCAAGATCTTCAAACAGGCGACCGGCCTCACGTTCACCGACTACCTGGCGCGCGTGCGCATCGAGAAGGTGAAGAACCTGCTGCAAAACCCGCACAAGCGGATCAGCGAGGCGGCGTTCGAGGCCGGCTTCCAGTCGCTGTCGCAATTCAACCGCGTGTTCCGTAAGATCGAGGGCGAGTCGCCCACCACCTGGCGCGACAAGCGCATGAGCAAGCTCGGCGTGGCCTGAGGGTGGAGCCCGCTCCGTGCGGGCTGATTCCATCCGATGGTAGGGCGGCGAGTCCCTTCGCCGCCGCGGCGCGCTAAGGATTGCGCGCCCTGCCGGCGGATACCTCGGGCGCAGCGCGCCTGCGCCGCTGCCGCGAATTCAACCGGCGCGGAGCGCAGGTTCCGCCCTCAGCGCCGGCCGGCCGGCTCCGCGGCCGCGAGCGCCGCGTGGATCGGGCACGCATCGGTGCCGCGCGAGCAGCAGGCCCCGCACAACGCCTCGAGCTCGGTTTGCGCGAGGCCGTGGTAGGTGACCAGCGTCTCCGCCAGCATGCCGCCCAGCAACGGTCCGGCGATCTCGCGGATCGCGCGGTCCCCGGTGTGGCAGTAGGCGAGGAGCGGGTTGGAGCGGCAGTGACAGATGTCGCGGAGCGGCATCACCGTCACCGGGTGTTGTTTCAGCCAGGTGCGGAAGGAGCGCGTGCGCAGCGCCGCCGCCAGCTGGTCCAGCGTGTCGTCCATGTGGAAGACGAGCGTGTCGGGATTCGCCAGCGCGGACACCGCGGTTTCCGCCCGGAGCAAATCCTCCCACCGCCGCTTGATGAGCGGACGCAGCTGCTGCAGCAAACCGATCGCGCTTTCTTGCACGTCGCGACTATGGCCCACGCCCCGGGCGGCGGCTCGGCATGGCTTGCCCAACGTTGGGCATATCTTGCAGGACAAGAAGTGACTAAGGAACGCCAAGGCGAGGGAGGCACGATTCCGCGCCGGGTGGTAGCATGGGGAAGGTCCGCCACCCCATGATTCGTCACCCGCTCACCCCCGTGCCGCCCGAGATCCCCGCCGAGGAAATCCGCGTTCGCGCCTATCACCTGTGGCTCGCCGCCGGCCGGCCCGAGGGGCGCGACTGGGAATTCTGGTTTCGCGCCCGCACCCAGCTCCTGCGCCGGCGCGCCGCCGCCGCTTTCTGGCGCCGCCAAAATGTGCGCACAACTGGCCAAGATGCGCGGAGATACGGCGGGGCGGGCCGGCTATGCTGAACCCGGTACATTCCACGCCCATGTCCGTCATTCCTGTCACGGTATTCTGCAGCCTCGGCCTCGTGTTTGTCTTCGTCGCCTTGTTCTGGCGCGAGCATCGCCGCCACCACTTTGCCAGTCCGGAGCGCGACTCGCTGCTGCCCCTGGCGGAGGAAACCCCGCGCCTCGTGACGCCCGCCGCGCGGCCCGCGCCTCCGGCCGCCCCGGCCCCCGGTTCGCCGTCCCCTTGATTCCGCCACGCTCATGATCCTCTCCGGCAAGAAGACCACCATCGAGTTCAACGACCGCACCGTCCGGTTGTTCATGATCGCCGCCATCGGCTGGGCGCTCGTGGGCATGCTGGTCGGCGCGCTCATCGCCACCCAGCTGAACTTCTGGCAGGCGAACTTCGCCACCTCGTTCCTGACCTTCGGCCGGCTGCGGCCGCTGCACACCAACGCCGTCATTTTTGCCTTCGTCGGCAACATGATGTTCGCCGGCATCTATTACAGCACCCAGCGGCTGGTGAAGGCGCGCCTCGCGAGCGATTTCCTGTCGAACCTGCACTTCTGGGGCTGGCAGCTGATCATCGTCGCCGCCGCCGTCACGCTCCCGCTCGGCCTCACCCGCGGCAAGGAGTACGCCGAGCTCATCTGGCCGATCAACATCGCGGTCGCCTTCATCTGGGTCGTCTTCGCGGTGAACTTCTTCTGGACGCTCGGCCGCCGCAACGAGAAGTCCCTCTACGTCGCGATCTGGTTCTACATCGCGACGATCATCACGGTGGCGATGCTCTACATCGTCAACCACCTGTCGATCCCGACGAGCCTGCTCCACAGCTACCCAATCTTCGGCGGCGTGCAGGACGGCCTCGTCCAGTGGTGGTACGGGCACAACGCCGTGGCGTTCTTCCTCACCACGCCGATCCTTGGCATCATGTATTACTTCCTGCCGAAGGCGGCGGAGCGGCCGGTGTATTCGTACCGGCTGTCGGTGATCCATTTCTGGTCGCTCGTCTTCGTCTACATCTGGGCCGGCCCGCACCATCTGCTCAACACCGCCCTGCCGCGCTGGCTGCAGCTGCTCGGGATGACCTTCTCGCTCATGCTCTGGGCCCCGTCGTGGGGCGGCATGCTCAACGGCCTGCTCACGCTGCGCGGCGCCTGGGACAAGCTCCGCACCGATCCCGTGATCAAGTTCTTCGCCGCCGGCGTGACCTTCTACGGCATGGCGACGTTCGAGGGACCGCTGCTGTCGATCCGGGCCGTCAACGCCCTCGCGCACTACACGGACTGGATCATCGCCCACGTGCACGCCGGGGCGCTGGGCTGGAACGGTTTCATGGCCGCCGGCATGTTCTACTGGATGGCGCCGCGGCTCTGGAACAAGCCGTTGCACTCGAAGTCGCTCGCGAACCTTCACTTCTGGCTCGGGATGACCGGCATCCTGCTCTACGTCGGCGCAATGTGGGCCTCGGGCATCACCCAGGGCCTGATGCTCAACGCCACGTCCGAGGGCGGCACGATCCTGACCTACCCGAACTTCCTCGACACGCTCAACGCCATCCGCCCGCTGATGCTGCTGCGCGTCGCCGGCGGCGTCCTTTACCTCTCCGGCTTCGTTCTCCTCGCCTACAACATCTGGCGCACCGCCCGCGGCGCCACCGCCGTCAACGGCACCATCGAGGTGTACATCGAGGAACCCGACCCCGCCGCGGCGCTCGGCGCGCGGGGCACGTTCTTCAACGCGCCGGTCGTGTTCTCCATCCTCGGCTTGCTGCTCGCGTGCGTGTGGCTCTTCACCAGCGGCTGGCTCAACCTGCTCGGCTTCCTCGCGCTCGCGCTCTGCGTGCTGCTCGCCATCGGCCACTTCGAATCCCGCGGCACGGCCTGGAGCGCGTGGTACGACAAGCTCTTGGTCAACGCGATGCCGTTCACGGTCCTCGTGTTCCTCTCCGTCGCCGCCGGCGGGATGATCCAGATCATCCCCATGCTGACGATCGACCGGCGCCTGCAGACCGAGGACCGCGTGGCCGCGGTCTACACGCCCCTCGAGCTCGCCGGCCGCGACCTCTACGTCCGCGAGGGCTGCTACAACTGCCACTCGCAGATGATCCGCACGCTCGTGCCCGACGTCATGCGCTACGGCGAGTACTCGCGCCTCGGCGAGTCCATCTGGGATCACCCGTACCAGTGGGGCTCCAAGCGCACCGGCCCCGATCTCGCCCGCGTCGGGGGCAAGTACAACGACGCGTGGCATTACGACCACCTGCAGAACCCGCGGCAGATTTCCGTCGGTTCCAACATGCCGACGTATCCGTGGCTCTTCACCGGCGCCACCGACTACGCCGCGCTGCCGGCCAAGATCCGCGTGCAAAAGATGATCGGCGTACCGTTCCCCAACTGGTCGCCCGCCCTCATCGACACGCTCGCGAAGGAGCAGGCGAAACAGGTGGCCCAGGACCTCCGCAACCAGGGCCGGTACGTCGATCCGGACAAGGAGATCGTGGCCCTGATCGCCTACCTCCAATGCCTCGGCAAGAAGTGGCAGCCGGCCACGCCGGAAGTGACAAGTGCCAGGTAACAAGTGCCAGGAACCTGACAACCGCGCGAACCATTCCACCGGCCAGACAGCCCAAATCCGAAATCCCAGATCCGAAACCCAGACCCCAGATCCTAATTTCAACCCAATCCACCCATGTTCCAACGCATCGTTTACGAAGACTGGCAGCTCATCTTCCCCGTCGTCGCGCTCATCGTGGCGACCCTCGTCTACGGCTGCGCCGCGCTGCGCGGCTCAGCCATGAAACCCGACCAGGCCAAGCGCCTCGCGCGCCTGCCGCTCGAGGACAAATGACGGACGCCGCCTCTGTGGGTCGGGGTTCATCCCCGACATGCCGGGCGTAAAGCCCGGCTCCATTCCCGCCCATGAACCCAGTCTCCCCGCAACCGCCCAACCCGGACGAACCGGTCCTGCGCGAGCACTCCTACGACGGCATCCAGGAGTTCGACCAGCGCCTGCCCAACTGGTGGCTCAACACGCTCTACGGCGCGATCGCGTTCTCGATCGTGTGGTGGTTCATCCACGAGATCGCCCAGGTGCGCCCCACCGACGGCGAGCGCATCGAGGCGGCCATGGCGAGAATCGAGGCGGCCAAGATGGCCTCCACCCTCGAGATCTCCGACCCGAGCCTCTGGCAGATGAGCCGCAACAAGGTCTTCACCGATGCCGGCCAGCAGACCTTCACCTCGCTTTGCGTGGCCTGCCACGGCGCCAACCTCCAGGGCGGCGTCGGCCCGAACCTCACCGACCACGCCTGGCTGCACGGCGGCAGGCCGACCGAGATCATCGCGACCGTCATGAACGGCGTCCCGGCCAAGGGCATGCCGACCTGGGGCCCGGTGATCGGCCAGAAGAAGGCGGCCGAGGTCGTCGCCTTCATCCTCAGCCACCACACCGAGGGCGAGCCGATCGAGGTCCAGACCAGCTTCACTCCCATCCCCCCTGCGCCCCCCGGGACCTGACCGGACGGCGCCTGCTACGCTCCCCGCATGGATGAGCGAAACCAAAAACATTTATACCTTCCCCTCGCCCGACCACCCGCGGCCGCCCGCGGCCGGCCGGCACGTGCCGAACCTTGATTCGGTCACGACCATCAACGAGGACGGTTCGCGCTATTTCCTGCACCCGGCCGACGTGCGCGGCCGCTTCACCCGCGGCCGCCGGCTCAGCGCCTGGGCGCTGATCGTCATCTACCTCGTGCTGCCGTGGGTGCCGGTCAACGGCTACCCGGCCGTGTTCCTCGATGTGGCCAACCGCCGCTTCCACTTGCTCGGCTGGACGATCGCGGCGCAGGACATGTGGCTCCTGTTCTTCCTCGTCACCGGCGTCGGCTTCTCCCTGTTCTTTGTCACGGCGCTCCTCGGCCGCATCTGGTGCGGCTGGGCGTGCCCGCAGACCGTTTTCCTGGAGCACGTCTACCGCGCGATCGAGCGCCGGCTCGAGGGCGACGCCCACGATCGCCGCGCGCTCGACGCCGCCCCGTGGCACCGCGGGAAGGTCCTCCGCCGCGGGCTGAAGCACCTGCTGTTCGCCATCGTGTCGCTGGCCATCACCCACCTGTTCCTCGCTTACTTCGTGTCGATCCCGGAGCTCTGGGGCTTCATGCACGACGCGCCGGCGGAACACTGGGCGGCTTTCCTCTTCGTCTTTTCCGCCGCGGGCGTCCTCTACTTCAACTTCGCCTGGTTCCGCGAGCAGCTCTGCATCGTCATCTGTCCCTACGGCCGCCTGCAATCGGCGCTGACCGACGACCACACGATGGTCATCGGCTACGACGCGCGGCGCGGTGAGCCGCGCGGAAAACTGCATCGCGAGACCCCTGTAGCCGCGTTGGAGGGCGAAGCCCGACAACGTGGGGCGGCGTCCGCGGCCGCGCTGTCGCCCCGCTCCAGCGCAGCTACCGAAAAGCTGGGCGACTGCATCGCCTGCAACCGTTGCATCCAGGTCTGCCCGACGGGCATCGACATCCGCCTCGGCCTGCAGCTCGAGTGCATCGGCTGCGCCGCCTGCATCGACGCCTGCGACGAGGTCATGACCCGCGTGAAGCGGGCCACCGGCCTGATTCGCTACGACTCGCTCGCGGCGTTTGGCGGCGGCGTCACGCACTGGGTCCGGCCGCGCACCGTCGTCTACGGGATCCTGCTCGCCGTCGGCGCGGCCGTCGCAACCTTCGCGTTCTCCACCGTCAAGCCGGCCAGCTTCAGCGTCGTGCGCATGGGCGGGGCGGCGTACTTCGTCGACCGCGACACCGTCCGCGACCAGTTCATGGTGCGCGTCATCAACAAGCGCAACACCGCGGAACAATTCACGGTGGCGGTCGAACACCTCGCGCCGGGCGTGTCCGCGGTGGGCCTCGACGCGCCCATCACGGTGGAACCGATGGGGGAGCAGATGCACCCGCTCGTGCTGACGGCCAGCCGGGCGCGCTACGCCGGGCCTTTCGAGTTCCGCGTGCGCGTGCGGGATGCCTCCGGGCGTTTCGACGCCAGTCGCGAGGCGAAATTCCTCGGCCCCGAGGCGCGGCTGCTCGAGCAGGAGGACCACGAAAAGGGCATCGTGCGGGAACATCACCAGGAGGAGAAACAGCATGAGCGCGACCATCACCCCTGAACGCTCGCCGGAAATTCGTAACGTGATGCGTTACCAAGGTCGGACCCTCTGGCTGTGGGTGGCGGCGGGCTTTCTCCTGCTCGCCGGGGTCTGGGCGGTCATGTTTACGGCGGCGCATCGGGCGCAGGTGCAGTCCGTGCCGCTGGCCGGGGCGAACGGGGGGACCAAGCCATGACCGGGCTCGCGGGCATCTCCGGACCGGGCACGGCGTTCGTCGCCGGGCTCGTCACCAGCCTCCACTGCGCCGGCATGTGCGGGCCGCTGGCCTGCGCGGTTCTGCCCGCGCCGGGCGAGCGCGCGGATGCGCACACGGCCAGCACCGTCTATCACCTGACCCGCCTCACCGGGTACGCCGCCCTCGGCGCGCTGGCCGGCGGGCTCGGCCGGCTGCCGCTTTCGTGGCTGAGCGAGACCTGGCTGCGCTACCTGCCGTGGCTGCTGGTGCTTTTCTTCCTCGCCGTGGCGGTGCGCTTCGATCGCCGGCTGCCGAAGATCCCGGTGCTCGGCCGCGCCTACCACTGGCTGGCCTGGCGCCTGCGCAACCGCTCGCGCCTCGAATCGGCCGCGACGCTCGGGCTCGCCACGCCCCTGCTGCCGTGCGGTCCGCTTTATTTCCTCCTCAGCCTCGCGCTGTTGTCGGGCACGGCCGCCCGCGGCGCCGAGACCCTGCTCGCCTTCGGCCTCGGCACGGTGCCGCTGCTGTGGTTCGCGCAGGTCAACTACCACTGGCTGCGGCTGAAGCTCGGCCCGGTGTGGCTGGCGCGGGCGCAGACCGCCCTGGCGGTCGCCGCGGCGCTCGCCCTCTCGTGGCGGCTGCGGGGCACGTTCGGCCTGGGCGGGCCGGGCCCGGAGAACTTCGTGTGCCACTGACATGACCACGCCCGGCACAGACAATTTGGTGAACATAGGCATGACCCATGTCGACGCGAGTGCGTGGACTGCGCGTCCCGGGGCCGGCTTGTGTTCACCAATTCCTTCCTCCCGGCGGCGGACGGTTTCCGGACCGCCGGGGAATTTGGCGAATGGTGCCAGGAGTGCAGACGGCGCGAGTGCGTGGACTGCGCGCCGCTGCACCCGGTGCCGTTCGCCATTCCCTTTGAACCGGCCGGTCCCGCTCCGCGGGCCCCGGCCGGCGGACTTGGCGAACGGTGAGATCAGGTTGGATCGGGCAAGTGCGTGGACTGTGCCCGGCCGCGTGGATCGCTGTTCGCCATTCCCTTTCAGCCGGTCGGGCCCGCGCGGCGGGTCCCGGCCGGATATTTTGGCGAACGGTGCAAGGAGTGCGGGCGGTGCGAGTGCGTGGACTGCGTGCCGCCGGCTCCGGAGCTGTTCGCCATTTTTCTTTTCCCGGTCGCGCCCGCACCCCGGCGCGCGGCCGGCGGATTTGGCGAACGGTGAGATCAGGCTGGACCGGACAAGTGCGTGGACTGTGCCCGGCCGCCTGGATCGCTGTTCGCCATTCTCCTTGTCCCGGTCGCGGCCGCCCGCCGCGGTGCGACCGGGTTCTTGGGTGGACGGGGGTCGGAGTCACAAGGCGCGAGTGCGTGGACTGCGCGCCCGGGGCTCCGCTTCCGTCCACCTTGGATCTTCCCCACGGAGGCCGGCGTCGTGACGACACCGGCCCCGTTCAACTTGCTGGACGGGGGCGTGGACCAATCGGGGCGAGTGCGTGGACTGCGCCCCTCGGGTCCCGCTCCCGTCCAACAATGCCGGCACTGCGGCCTGCCGCTGACGACCGCGGCCATGCGCGAGTCGGGCTTCTGCTGCGCGGGCTGCGCCTACGTTCACCGGCTGGTGCACGAGCACGGGCTCGAGGGTTACTACAAGATCAAGGACGCCGTGCTGCCGCCGGTGGACCAGTCCGTGTTCCAGCCGCGCGACTACGCCTGGCTGCGCGAACTCCAGGAAGCGGCGGAAAAGGCGCCGGGCACGCCCGAATTGACGCTCGAGGTGCAGGGCATCTCGTGCGCCGGCTGCGTCTGGCTCATCGAGAGGATCTTCCTCCAGCAACCGGGCGCGCTCGCGATCGAGACCGACGCGCCGCTCGGCCGCGTGCGGATCCGCTGGGAGCGCGGCCGCTTCGATGCCCCCGGGTTCGCGCGCACGTTGCAGTCGTTCAACTATCTGCTCGGCCCGCCGGGGGAGGAACCGGCCGTGACCGAGAGCCGGCGGCTGGTCCGCCGCATCGGCTTGTGCGCCGCCTTTGCGCTGAACGTGATGCTGTTCACCCTGCCGGTGTATTTCGGCATGGGGGCGGATTTCGCCTACGCCCACCTGTTCAGCACGCTGGCGCTGGTGTTCGCCACGCTGAGCCTGCTGACGGGCGGGAGCTTCTTCCTCGGCCGCGCGGTGCGCGCGCTGCGCGACGGCATCATGCACATCGACCTGCCGATCGCCGTCGGCATTGTCGGCGCTTACGGCGGCTCGCTGTACGGCTGGCTGTCCGGCCGCGGCAGCTTCGTGTATTTCGACTTCGTCGCGTCGTTCATCCTGCTGATGCTCGTCGGCCGGTGGGCGCAGGTGGCCGCGGTCGAGCGCAACCGCCGCCGTCTCCTGAGCGCCTCGGCCCGCCCGCACAAGGTGGGCGTGGTCGAAGGCGGCGTGATCGCGGACCGGCCCGTGGAGATGCTCCAAGCCGGCGATGTCTTCGTCGTGCGGTCGGGCCAGGTCGTGCCGGTTGAGTCCCAGCTTGAGTCCGCGGCGGCGACGGTCGGCACCGCCTGGATCACGGGCGAGTCCGATCCGCGCGCCTGCCGGGCCGGCGCGCGCGTGCCCGGCGGGGCGATCAACCTGGGTCGCGGCGAGATCCGGCTGCGCGCCGTGCAGGCGTGGCACGGGTCGCTCCTGGCGCAGTTGCTGCGCCCGGGCGAGCGCGAGGGCCATCGCCACCGTTTCCTGGAGCGCATCATCGCCGGTTACCTTTATGCGATCTTCGCGATCGCGCTCGCCACCGGGGTGGCCTGGTGGCTGCGGTCGCACGATGCGGCGGCCACCTGGTCCGCGGTGACCGCGGTGCTGGTCGTTTCGTGCCCCTGCGCCATCGGCCTGGCGTTCCCCCTGGCCGACGAGATGGCGACCGTGGCGCTGCGCCGCTTCGGCGTGTTTGTGCGCGAAAGCGACATCTGGGGACGGCTGGGCTCGATCCGGAAAGTGATCTTCGACAAGACCGGCACGCTGACGTTCGAGACCCCGGTCCTGGCCAACCCGGATGCCGTCGCCGCGCTGCCGGCCGACGCGCGCGCCGCCCTCTTTACCCTCGTGCGGGACAACCCGCACCCGATCGGCCAGAGCCTCTACGAGAACCTGCTGGCGAACGGTTTCGCCGGCGCCGGCCTGCCGGGCACCTTGCGCGAGGAACCCGGCTTCGGGCTCGCGCTCGACACCGCGGCGGGCCGGTGGTCGCTCGGCCGGCCGGGCTGGCGCGGCCGCAGCGTACCGGCCTTCCTGTCGGACGATCATGACACCGAATTCGCCCACGACGGCGTGGTGTTGGCCCGGCTGTCCTTCACCGACGCCGTTCGCGCCGATGCGCGCGAGGAAATCGCGGCCCTGCGGGCGCGCCGCCTCGGCGTGTACATTCTCAGCGGCGACCGCCGGGAAAAGGTCGAGCAGATGACCGCGGCCCTCGGGCTTTCACCGGAGTTTGGCCTCGGCGAGGTGACGCCGGACGGCAAATCCGCCTGGGTGCGACAGCTCGACCAGCGCGATACGCTCATGCTCGGCGACGGGGCGAACGACAGCCTTGCGTTCGACGCCGCGCTCGTGCGCGGCACGCCGGTCATCCATCGCGGGGTGCTCGCGGGCAAGGCCGACTTCTATTACCTCGGCCACGGGCTGGAGGGCATCCGGCGGCTCTTCGAGGTGAACGCGGCCCGCCGACGGACGCAGGCCTGGCTGCTGGTCTTTTCGGTCGCCTACAACTGCCTCGCAGTCGGGCTCGCCGCGGGGGGGCGCATGAACCCGCTCCTCGCGGCGGTGCTCATGCCCGCCAGTTCGCTCGCAACCCTCGCCATCGTGATCGTGGGACTGCGCAGCTGGCTGAAGCGGTAGCTTTGGCCGTGGAGGCGCGGGAGGTGTAGGGCGGGGTCTCCGAACCCCGCCTTGGGCGAATGTCGTTTAATTCGGCGGGGTTCGGAGACCCCGCCCTACATGCCTGGCGGCCGGGTTACCCCAGCCCCTTCGGGATCGCGGCGGTCAGGTTTTCGGGCGCGCCGGCGGTCACGTGGATATTGTCCTCGATGCGCACGCCGCCGAGGCCGAGGTATTTCTCGGCCAGCGGCCAGTTCACGCAGTCGCGGAATTTTTCGCGCCGCACGGGATCATTCAGCAGCGCGGGGATGAAATACAGCCCGGGCTCGACCGTCACGATGTAGCCGGGGCGGAGGATGAGGTCCATGCGGAGGTTGCGCAGGCAGGGGCGCGGATCCTTCGTGCGACCCGGCTCGAGGCCGCCGGCATCGCGCACGCCGAGCCCGAGCATGTGGCCGAGGCCGTGCGGGAAGAACAGCATGTGCGCTTCCTGCTCGACCAACGACTCCGGGTGGCCGCGCATCACGCCCATGGCCACGAGGCCGCCGATCATCTCGGTCGCCGCCTGGAAATGCAGGTCCTTCCACTCGGCGCCGGGCCGGCACCGGTCGATCGTGCGGATCTGCGCCGCGAGCACTACCTGGTACAGGTCGCGCTGGAACGCGCTGGGCTCGCCGGCCACGTAGGTGCGGGTGACATCGATGACGTAGCGGTCGAGCTGCGCGCCCGAGTCGATGAGGATGAAGTCGCCTTCCTGCGCAACGCGTGAGGTCGGCGACCCGTGGAAAATGGCGGCGTTGGGTCCCGTGCCCACGATCGTGTCGTAGCCGGTGGTCTGCGCGCCATGCCGGAAATACTCCGCCTCGAGCTCGATCTGCATCCGCCGCTCGGTGATGCCGGGCCGGAGGAAGGGCTGCACGGCGGCGTAGCCGGCCGCAGTCGCGGCGGCGCACGCGCGCATCAACGCCAGTTCGCCCGGCTCCTTCGCTCGCCGGGCGTGCTTGTAAGCTTCGCGCACGGCGGCGGTGCGGGTGTCGTCCGGAGTGACGCCGGCCACGGGTGCGCCCAGCGCGACCACCGGCCGGCCCGCCCGCGCCGCCAGCCAGCCGGGCAGCGTGGACAGGAGTTCACCCGGCTGTTGCCCGCGGCCTTCCCAGACTCGTTCGGCCTCGGTGACTTCGGGCACGAACGACACCCAGCCCGATTTCGGATCGAAGGCGATCACCGCGCCGGGGGCGTCGGCGATGCCGGTGAGATAATAATATTCCTGGTGCGCAATGTAGGGCAGCATAGCGTCGCTGATCTCGGGTTTGGGCTGGGCGACGCCGGCGCCGACGACGAGGATTTCGTTCGTGAGGCCAAGGGCGCGCGCGATGCGGTCGCGGCGGGCGGAGTAATCGATGGTCATGGGGATGTGCGCGCCAACATAGGTGGCGCGGCCGCGCCCGCCAGCGCGAATCGCCAGCCGCGTTGTTCCGTCGGCCGGTCGGGCCGGCTGGACCAAGGTCCAGCCCTACGAAGAAAGGGTGGGGCTGCACCTCGGTGCAGTCGGGGCGTCAAATGAGCCCGAGCTCGCGGGCCTTGAGGGCGGCCTGGGTGCGGTCGAGCGCGCCGAGCTTGCCGAGGACATTCGTCATGTGGTTCTTCACCGTGCCCTCGGTGATGGCGAGCCGGGCGCCGATTTCCTTGTTGCTGCAGCCTTCGGCCAGGAGCTTGAGGACGGCAAGTTCGCGCTCGGAGAGCGGGTCCGCCAGCGGCGGCGCGGACTTGCGCCCGTTGCGGGCGCTCAGCCGGTTCAACTCGGCCATCATCCGCGCGGCCACCGACGGCTCGAGCACCGACGTGCCCTTGGCGGCGGCGCGCACCGCCTCGCAGAGTTTCTCGGCCGAGCAGGCCTTCAACAGGTAGCCGACGGCGCCGGCGCGCAGGGCCTCGAAGATCTCCTCGTCCTCCTCGAACGTCGTGAGCACAACGACGCGCGTGGCGGGCGTGGCAGCCAGCACCCGGCGCGTGGCCTCGACGCCGTCCATCTCCGGCATGCGCAGGTCCATCAGGATGACGTCCGGCTGGTGGACGCGGGCGAGGGCGACGGCGCGCTCGCCGTTCTCGGCCTCGGCCACGATCGCGAAATCCGGCTGGAGCGCGAGCAGCGTGCGGAGGGCCTCGCGAAAGAGCGACTGGTCGTCGACCAGCAGGAGCTTCAGTTTCTTCATCGAAGCCGATTCCGGTGTGGGGCGGGGTTGAACCACGACCGGTCGGGCGCAAAGCCCGGCCTGCGGCGAGTCATGTTCATGCCGGCACCTCAATCGTCAGCGCGTAACCGCCGCCGGGTCGATCGCCGGATTCGACGCGCCCGCCCAGCACTTCGATGCGTTCGCGCACGCCGCGCAGGCCGAAGCCCGCCGCCGGGGTGCCGGTCGCGCCGCAGCCGTCATCCGTGACCGACAGCCGGACGCGCCCCGGTTCGCGGAAGTCCAGCGCGAGTTCGGCGGACGTTGCGGCGGCGTGCTTGCGGACATTGGTGAGACCTTCCTGCGCCGAGCGAAACAGCGCATGCTCGATGCCCGGCGGCAACGGCCGCGCCGCCCCCTCGAGGCGGACGGCGACCGGCAGGCCGGTTTCCCGCGTGAGCTGGCGGAGCGCTTCCGGCAGCGGCGGCCGCGTCGTATCAGTGCGCAGGGAGCCGACGGAGCGGCGGACGTCGTCGAGCGCCTCGGCGGCGAGATGCGCGGCCTTGGTCACGGAGTCGCGCGCCCGCGTCGGGTCGGCCGGCAGCAGCGCGGCGGCGGCGTCAAGCTGGGTCTTCACCACGGTGAGGTAGTGGCCGAGGCCGTCGTGGATCTCGCGCGCCAGCCGGTTGCGCTCACGCGTGGTGGCGAGATCAGCGGACTGGGCGGCGTGCTCGCGGAGCTGGGTATTGGCGGCTTCCAGCTCGCGGCGGAGGCGCTCCTCGCGTTTCTGGTAGTCGAGGGCGCGCCGCGTGATGAGGGTGAAGGCGACCGTGAAGGCAAAGGCGGCCGCGTAATTGAGGAAGGCGTGCAGCCCGGAGTGCCAGCCGTAGGGCACGGCCCAGATCGAGATGTTCAGCGCGTAAAGATAGGCGCTGACGAGCAGGGCGTTCCGGCGCCGGAGAACGAAGATTGCCTGGCTCGCGACCGGCAGGACGATGATGCCGAAGAACCCGCGGATCGGGCTCAGCCAGAGCATCGCGGTCAGCAGGGCGCATTGCCCGGTGAAATAGATCCCGCGCAGCCGCGGGTCTCGCTCCATGGGGACAAAGTCGAGGATGCCGAAGGCCACGTGAACGGAACAAAGGAAGACGCTCAACCACACCATCCACGCGGGGCCGTAGAAATCCTCGGTGAAGAAATAGCCGGCGAAACACGTCACGACCACGCTCGCGAAGGCGAATGCGCCGTAATACGGTCCCTCGTCCCGGGGGGTGGTCCTCATGTCCGGTCAGCCTAACACGCCTTGGCGGCGGGAGGATATAGGAAGGAAGTCATGCCGGGGTCATGCCAGCGCGGCGTGCAGGATCTCCACCGGGTGCAGGGCCGTGCGGCCCGTGCCGTCGCGGATCTGGTGACGGCAGCTCGTGCCCGGAGCGGCGATGAGGGTGTCGGCCGGAGCGGAGCGCACGGCCGGAAACAGCACGAGTTCGCCGATCTGCTGGGAAAGGGCGAAGTGTTCCTCCTCGTAGCCGAACGAACCGGCCATGCCGCAGCAACCCGACGGAATGACCGCCACCTGGTAGTTCGCCGGCAACCCGAGCATGCGAACGGTGGGCTGGAGCGAGGACAGCGCCTTCTGGTGGCAGTGGCCGTGGAGCTTGATCATGGCGGGCCGGGTGGTGAAGGCCTCGCGCCTGATCCGGCCCGCGTCGGCTTCGCGGGCGATGAACTCGTCGATCAGCAGGGCGTGCTGCGCCAACTCGCGGGCGGCGGCGATGAAGTGGTCCGGCACGAGGTCCGGGTACTCGTCGCGGAAAGAGAGAATCGCGGAAGGCTCGATCCCGATCAGCGGTGACGGCGCGGAGACGACCTCGCGGAGCATCTCGACATTCCACATCGCCAGCCGGCGCGCGTCGCGCACGAGGCCCTTCGACAGGTGGGCCCGACCGCTCTCGACGTGCGGCGGAATCTCCACGCGATAGCCGAGGCGGTTGAGGAGCTGCACGGCCTTGATGCCGACATCGGCATCCGTGTAGTTCGTGAACTCGTCACAGAAGAGGAAAACGCGGCCGTGGGGGAAGGGATCAACGGCCCGCGGAGGGTCGGCCTCCCGGGCGACCGGCCCTCCATTCCCGTGCCGCGCGAACCACGCGCGGAGCGTGGTTGCGTGCAGCCGCGGCAGGCTGCGGCGCGGGGCGAAGCCGGCGAAGCGCTTGATGAAGCGCGACACGTCCGGGGCCGTGACCGCCCAGTTGTAGAGCCACGGCAGGGCCGAGGCGAAGCGCATCGACCGCGCGAAGCCGGCGACGAGCCGCGAGCGCAGCGGCACGCCGTGCGCATCATGGTAATGCTGCTGCCACTCCGCCTTGAGGCGCGCGACGTCGACATTCGACGGGCACTCGGACTTGCAGCCCTTGCACGAGAGGCAGAGGTCCATCACGGCGGCGACCGCGGGGCTGTCCCACGGATTGGCGCCGCGCGCGTGCGTGAGGACGTCGCGGAGCACATTGGCGCGGGCCCGGGTCGTGTCCTTTTCGTTGCGGGTCGCCATGTAGCTCGGGCACATGGTGCCGCCCATCAGGTGCGTTTTCCGGCATTCGCCGACCCCGGTGCACTTCTCGGCCGCGCGCAACACGCCCTGGCTGGCGGCGAAGTTGAACACCGTGGCGTGCTCCGGCGCGGCGTGGCCCGGGGCGTGGCGCAGCGAGGTGTCCATCGGCGGCGTGTCGATGATCTTGCCGGGATTGAAGATGCCGTGGGGGTCGAAGATCGCCTTCACCCAGCGCATGAGCGCGTAGCACTCGTCGCCGACCATGAAGCGGATGAACTCGCCGCGCAACCGGCCGTCGCCATGTTCGCCGCTGAGCGAACCGCGGTAGCGTTTCACGAGGGCGGCGACATCGGTGGCAATGCTCCGGAACATCCGCCGGCCTTCCGGTGTTTTCAGGTTGAAGAGCGGGCGGGTGTGCAGCTCGCCCGCGCCGGCGTGGGCGTAGTAGACGCAGCTGATGCCGTACTTGTTGCGCATGAGCGCATCGAAGTCGGCGATGTAGGCCGGCAGGTCGGCGACGGCCACGGCGGTGTCCTCGACGATCTCGCGCGGTTTCGCGTCGCCCTCGACGTTGTTCATCAACCCCTGCCCGGCGCGACGCAGGTCCCAGACGCGGTTGACGTCGTCGCCCCAGAGGACGGGGAAGGCGTAACCCGGCTGCGGCGCGGGCCCCGGCGAGGGGGACGCGGCCAAGTGCGGTGGGCGAACCTTGCGCAGGTCGGACTCGAGCGCGCGCATCGTCGCCTCGACCTCGGCGCGGGTGGGCCGGCGGATTTCGATGACGAGCACGGCGCCGGGATCACCCTGCACGAAGAAGCGGTTCTTGGCGTGCTCGAGGTTGGCCTTGGTGCACTCGAGGATGTGCCGGTCGATCAACTCGCAGCCGTGCGGCCGGTGCCGGAGGGCGACGAGCGTGGCATGGAGCGCGTCGTTGATGGTGGCGAAATGCGCACACATCAGCGCGCCGGGCGGGGGCAGGGGCTCGAGGTTGAGCTCGTACTCGACGCCGAGGAACAACGTGCCCTCGGAGCCGGCGAGCAGCTGGCAGAGGTTGAATGGCCGGGCGGAGGCGGGGTCGAAGACGCGGCAGTCCATCAACCGGTCGAGCGCATAGCCGGTGTTGCGGCGGGTGACCTCGGGCTTGGGAAAGCAGGTGCGGATGAGGTCGCGGTTTTTCGTGTTGCCGAGCAGGTCGCGGACGGCGCGGTAAATCCGGGTCTCGAGCGTGTCGGGGCCGGCGCACTTGGCGGCGAACTCTTCCGGCGTGAGCGGTCCAAACGTCGTTTCGGTGCCGTCGCTCAGGAAGCCGCGCACGGAAACCAGGTGCTCGCGGGTCGTGCCGTAGACGATCGAGTTGGCACCGCAGGAGTTGTTGCCGGCCATGCCGCCGATCATGGCGCGGTTGGCGGTGGAGGTTTCCGGGGCGAAGAAGAGCCCGTGCGGCGCGAGGGCGAGATTGAGCTCGTTGCGCACGACGCCCGGTTGCACGCGGGCGCGGCGCGCGTCGGGATCGATGGCGAGGATGTGGTTCAGGTGGCGACCGACATCGACCACGATGCCGCCGCCGACGACCTGGCCGGCGAGGGAGGTGCCGGCGCCGCGCGGGATGAGGCCGACGCGGTGCCGCGCGGCATGGTGGACGAGTTCGCGCACATCCTGCTCGGAGCGGGGCAGGGCCACCGCGAGCGGCAGTTCCTGGTATTCCGAGGCATCGGTCGCGTAGAGCTGCCGCATCAGGCGGTCGAAGTGCAGTTCGCCGGCCAGCCGGGCGGCGAGCGCCGGCAGGTCGGAGCCGGCGGCAGTCTCGGGGCGGGCGGACGGAGGGGCGACGCTCATGGGGACGACGGGCATTCGAAGCGATCGGCCGCGCCATGGCGAGACCGCGGTGGTCAGGTTGTCGCGGCAGTCGACGGCGGGCTTCGGAGGCCGCGCCCGGCAATGGTTGGGTTTGGGCGTAGGGCTGCACCTTGGTGCAGCCGTGGGTGGCATGATCGTAGCGCGGGGCACGCGGCTGGACCAAGGTCCAGCCCTACGCAATATCAGCACGCCCGAAGCCGGCAGGGTTGTTTCATCCTTTCGGCTGAGCAGATCGGGCTTGGACAGTGCGGGCGGGCTGGCTTAAGTGGGCCACGAGACACCGACGCCCGACGCCGGCGCGCCGTCGTCCCCGCCACGACCATGAGTGCGTTGAACGCCCCCGAAAATTTCAACTGGCCACTGGCCTACGAAGCCGAGGCGCTGCTGGCGAAGCACATCGGCGCTTTCCTTGGCGCCAACCGGGCCGCCGCGACGCTGGCCGCCCGGATGCGCGACGAGACCGGCACGGAGTTCTTCGAATGGGTCGATCACTTCGTGGTCTCGGCCGAACACGAGCAGGAGTTTCGCACCGCCGGTTTCCGCCCCGAGGCCAGCGACGCGCCGGTGAAGCACACCGTGCTGGCGCATCCCCACGCCATGCTGCCGCGCGTCATCGTCAGCCTCGAGGCACGGCCGGCGGCGGTCCCGGCGGTGCTGGCGATCCGGCCGGAATACCTCGCCGACTTCATGGCCCGGCACGGGCTGGCCGGGGAGCCGCTCGGCCCGCCGGGCTCCCGCTATCGCGCCATCACCATCAGCCATGAGCCCGGCGCGAGCTTCCTCGCCGTCGAGCGATTGGGCTACCGCGGCTTCGTGGCCGCCGTGCCCCGCACCGGTTTCGCGGGCGACCTGCTCAAGGCCCGCGAGCTGTTCCGGACGCGCAAACGCGATTTTCCGAGCGACGACGATGCGGTCCGGCACGCCTTCGAGGTGCAGCAGCGCGCGATCGAGTTGGTCGGCGTCGACGCCGCCTGCGACCTGTTTTTCGCCGAGGAGCGCCACTACTGGGAGCTGCGCAACCGCGCCGCCCGCGTCCAGAAGCGCCGCCAGGACCTGCTCGGCCTGGGTTGGGCCAACCACGACCACCACACCTTCCGGTGCTCGCGGAAATATTTTCCCGACCTGGTGAAGTTCCTCGAGAACCTCGGGCTGGAAAAGCGCGAACGCTTCTACGCCGGCGCCGAGGCGGGCTGGGGGGCGCAGGTCATGGAGGCACCGGCCGTCGGCATCGTGGTCTTCGCCGACGTCGACCTGCTCCCGGGGGAAGTCGACCGCGACTTCGCGCAGGAACGGCTGCCGGAGATCGGCGCCGCGCGGACCGTCGGGCTGTGGTGCGGTCTGCACGGCGACAGCTTCCTGCAGGCCGGCATGCACCACCTCGAGGCGCGGTTCAATTTCCCGCTGCTGCGCGAGCAGCTCGCCGCCGAGGGAGTGGCGACGATGAAGCCGTTCTCCGATTTTCCCTTCCTCAAGCAGGCCTTCACCGAGGGCGAACGCTGGCCGGTCAACCCGCGGCGCGCCGAGGCGCTGCGCGATCGCGGCATCATCACGGCGGAACAGTGCGCCGGCTTCATCAAGGAGGGCGCCATCGGCAGCCACCTGGAGAACCTGCAGCGCAAGGGCGGGTTCAAGGGCTTCAACCAGAAGGCCGTCAGCGCGATCATCGCCGCGACCGATCCGCGGAAAGTACAGGAGGCGCATGCAATGTAACGTTGAAGGCGGGCCGGTCTCCCGACCGGCCGCAGCTGGCCGGGAGGCCAGCCCTCCAACCGGCAAGGCTCCCGCATCCCCATGAAAATCGGCATCATCGGCGCCGGCAAAGTCGGCGGTACCATCGCGACGCTGCTCGAGTCGTGTCCGTTCTGCAAATTGGTCGTGCTGGCCGACGTGCGTCCGGCCGCCGACCTCCGCGGCCTGCGCAAGGCGCGCTTCGTGCGGGTCGACGTGAAGAAACCGGCGCAGCTCGCCGCGTTCGTGCGCACGGCCGATGTCATCGTCAGCGCCGCGCCTTATTTTCTCAACCGCCCGATTGCCGCGGCGTGCGCGAAGGCCGGCGTGAGTTACTTCGACCTGACCGAGGACGTCGAGACGACCGCCTACATCCAGGGATTGGCGCGGCAGGCGAAGGCCACGTTCATGCCGCAGTGCGGGCTCGCGCCCGGGGCGATCAACATCGTCGGCGGTTCGCTGGTGTCGTCGATGAAGTACGCCCGGTGCTGCGAGATGCGGGTCGGCGCGCTGCCGCTCAACGCCAGCAACCAGATGAAATATTACCTGAGCTGGAGCACCGCCGGGCTGATCAACGAGTACTGCCAGCCGGGCGAGGCGCTGTACGCCGGCCGGCGCGTGACGACGATGCCGCTCGACGGCATGGAGCGCATCACGATCGATGGCACGGAATACGAGGCGTTCAACACCTCCGGCGGCGTGGCGACGATGTGCCAGACCTTCGAGGGCAAGGTGGGCGACCTGAACTACAAGACGATGCGCTACCCGGGGCATCGCGACCTGATGAAGTTCCTGCTGCACGACCTGAACCTCGCTCCGCGCCAGGAACTGGTGACGCAGATCTTCGACCAGGAGGTGCCGCTGACGGAGTCGGACGTCGTCGTATTCTACGTCAACGTCGTTGGCAACGACCCGGCCGGCGGGCTCAAGCAGCGCAGCTTCATCAAGAAGATGCACGGGGCGACGATCCACGGCCGCAAGCTCAACGCCATCCAGCTTACGACCGCCGCCGGCCTCACCGGCGTCCTCGAGCTTTATGCGCGGGGTAAACTCGGCCCGGGCTTCGTCACGCAGGAATCGGTCTCACTGCCGAGTTTCCTTGGCACCCGGTGGGGTGGAAAGGTGTATGGAGAATAGCCTGTGGGGCGGGGTCTCCGAACCCCGCCGAGCGCGGCCGACTTATCGAATGGCGGGGTTCGGAGACCCCGCCCTACAAATCAAGATCCTATGCCAGCAAAGACCACTTCCGTCGCCGCCGTCGCGAAAGCCATCTTCCCGTCGCTCGGGCTTTCGTTGAAGTCCGTAAACTCCGGGGTGTTCGCCGGCTCGTGGGGGGGCGCGGGGCCCGTGCTCGCGAAACATTCGCCGATCGACGGGTCGCTGCTGGGGCGCGTGCGGTCGGCCTCGCCGGCCGATTACGAGCGGGCCGCGACCGCGGCGCAGCGGGCCTTTCTCGCCTGGCGCGAGGTGCCGGCGCCCAAGCGCGGCGAGGTGGTGCGCCAGCTCGGCGTGGCGTTGCGCGAGCACAAGGCGGCGCTCGGCCGGCTGGTGGCGCTCGAGGCGGGCAAGATCCTGGCGGAAGGCGAGGGCGAGGTGCAGGAGATGATCGACATCTGCGATTTTGCCACGGGCCTTTCGCGCCAGCTGCACGGGCTGGTCATCGCGTCGGAGCGGCCGGGCCACCGGATGATGGAGCAATGGCATCCGCTCGGCGTCGTGGGCATCATCTCCGCCTTCAATTTCCCGGTGGCGGTGTGGTCCTGGAACAGCGCGCTCGCCGCGGTCTGCGGCGACGCCACGCTCTGGAAACCCTCCGAGAAGACCCCGCTCACGGCCATCGCCTGCATCCGGGTCGCGGAAAAGGTCTGCCGCGCGAACGCTGTTGACCCGGCGATCTTCTCACTCGTGACCGGCGACGGTCCCGGCGTCGGCGAATTGCTCACGCACGATCCGCGGCTGCCCCTGGTTTCGGCGACGGGCTCCACGCGGATGGGCCGGCGCGTCGGCGAGGTGGTGGCGCAGCGCTTCGGCCGCTCGCTGCTGGAACTTGGCGGGAACAACGCCATCATCGTGGCGCCGTCGGCCGACCTGAAGCTGGCGAAGCGCGCGATCCTGTTCGGCGCGGTCGGCACGGCAGGCCAGCGGTGCACGAGCACGCGGCGGATCATCGTACATGAATCCATCCGGGCGAAGTTTACGTCCGCGCTGGTCGCGGCCTACGCCCGGCTGCCGATCGGCAATCCGCTTCAGCCGGGCACCCTCGTCGGCCCGCTGATCGACGAGGCGGCGGTCCGGGCGATGCAGGAGGCGTTGGCCGAGGTGCAGCGGCTGGGCGGGAAGGTGCGGTGCGGCGGCCGGCGACGCCGCGGTTTGTATGTCGAGCCCGCCATCGTCGAGGCGCGGAACGAGTGGCCGGTCGTCCAGCACGAGACCTTCGCCCCGATCCTCTACGTGATGGGCTACCGCACGCTCGACGAGGCCATCGCCCTGCAGAACGGCGTGCCGCAGGGCCTGAGCTCCGCGATCTTTACCACGGATTTGCGCGAGGCGGAGCGCTTCCTCGCGGCGCGCGGCAGCGACTGCGGCATCGCCAACGTGAACATCGGCACGAGCGGCGCGGAAATCGGCGGCGCGTTTGGCGGCGAAAAGGAGACCGGCGGCGGACGGGAGAGCGGCAGCGACGCGTGGAAGGCCTACATGCGGCGGCAGACGGTCACGGTGAACTATTCCGACGCGTTGCCGCTCGCGCAGGGGATCAAGTTTGGGAATTGAAGGCGGATCTTGCCCGCGGATGGCACGGACTGACCCGAATGGAAGAAGTGCCCTGATCCCTTCCTGCCGCGAGCGATCGTCTTCTGTCGGAGGGCCGGTCTCCTGACCGGCCGAATTGGCACGAAACGGTCGGCCGGGAGGCCGACCCTCCATCGATTGGGTAACAAGGATGCAGCGCCGGCTGAACCGGCGAGGAGGGGCGGCATCCACCTTCGGCTACAGAAGTCCGCCTCAGAATTTCGTACCGAGGTAGTGCGGCAGCATCCGGCGCCACCAGGGCCAGTCGTGGTTCACGTCGTGACCCCAGAGATCGACGGTGTGCGGGATGCCCTTGCTGTGAAGCACGCGGCCGAGGTCGACGGCGGACGAGGGCTTCTCGTAGGCGCCCTGCCCGGAGATGAGATGGATGTGCTGCTTGGCGCGGAGCTGGTTGAGGATGGCCTCGTCGGTCAGGTTGGGCAGGTAATCCAGCGGCGAGTTGAAGTAGACGTCCTCGTCCCAGTAGCCCTTGGTGTAGTCCTTGAGATCGTAGGAGCCGCTCATGGCGATGCAGCCGTCGAAGAGGTCGGGGCGCCGGAACAGGTTGTTGGCCGCGTGGAGCGCGCCGAAGGAGGCGCCGCTGGTGATGATCGGCACGCGGCCGGCGCACAGGTGATGGATGAACGGCACGACCTCGCTGCACACGTAGGCGTTGTACTGCTGGTGGCGGATCGACTTGTGCGGCGGGTACATCGACTCGTTCAGCCAGCTCTCGCTGTTGATCGAGTTGATCGAAACGACCTTCACCTTGCCCGCGTCGATGAAGGGGGCGATGGCGTCGATCAGGCCGAATCGCTCGTACTCCAGGTAATCCGCCGCCGCGGTGGGAAACAGCAGAAGCACGAAGCCGTAGTGCCCATAGACGGCGACCTCCATCTCCTTGTCGAGGCGGGGACTTTGCCAGTGATGGATCTCGCGGCGCATGGGGAAAAGCGGGGAGCCGGAAGCCGTGAGCTTGCAGCGCGAGGGCCGGGCCGGCGAGCCAGAAGGTGGGTCCGCTGGCGGGGAGCGGGCTGAACCCTTCCCACTGGAGGTGGGACGCCCGCGTCCCGCGGGTTGCGATTCGAGCTACATTGCGCGGGGTGAGGGCACCCCGCCTCCAAGTGCAGCCAAACCGCCTCGCCTCAGGCGTGCTTGCCCATGTCGGGCATGATGATCACGCCACACCGGGCTTCCTTGATCACCCCGCTGGCGGTGCTGCCGACGAGCAGGTCGTAGATCCGCCCGTGGCCATGCGAGCCCATGATGATGTAATCGGCGGCGTTGCGCCGCGCGGCCTCGAGGATTTCGAACACCGGCGGCCCGTGGCGCACGGCAATCACGACCTCGACGCCATTCGCTTTGATCGTCTCCTCGAAGGCGGCCAGCTTGGCCAGGGCATTCTTCTCGCTGGTGGACATCGCCTCCTGGACGGCGTCGACCGGGAGGGCGTATTCGCTCGTGATGATCGGGGGCTGGATCACATGCAGGAGAACCACCTTGCCCGCGAAAGCGCGGGCGAAGCTGACAGCGGTATCAACGATCTCGCCGGATACCGCGGAAAAATCGACCGGTACGAGGAACGTTTTCATGCACCAGTATACACCCGCCGTCCGGGAGCGATGCCGCAAATCTTGCCGGATGGTGGTCTAAATTTGACCCGGACCCGGAGGCGGGACCCGGCCGCCGCGGTTCACTTCGCGAGGTAGAACGGATTCGGCAGCTTGAACGTCCGGTCGGCGTAGCCGTTGACGAGGTCGCTGGCCTGGTCGCCGATGTTGGCGATGATGACGTAGCCTTCCGCGGTCAGGCGCTTGCGGGCTTCCGTCTTGAAGCGGGCCATGGTGGGCGGTGTATCGCCGGGCGGGAGGTAGATGATTCTCGTCCAGGTGTCGTAGCCGACCTCGCGAAGGTTGCGCTCGGTCGCCGCGCGTTGGGCCTCGCTCCGGCCGGTGATGAAAAAGACGTCCACCTTGGCGCGGACCGCGGTCTCGTACACGGTCTGGATCGGCACGATGGCGCGCGCCTGGCCCTCGGCCACCCAGGCGTCCCACAAGCGGGGGATGTAGCCGAAGTCATCGGCGAGGATGTGCGGGAGGTTGGACAGCGCGGTCTCATCGATGTCGAACACGACGGCGAGCTTCTGGCCCGGCTTGGCGCCGCGGTGAATGCGTTTCACCAGGTACTTGTTGGCGCTGAGGGCGACGTCGGCGACGCTCCGCGCATACTCGCCCGATTCCACGTAGGCGCGGAGTTCCTGTTTGTGCGGATACAGGTTCGATGGCTCGAGGGCCGGAAGGGGCGAGGCGGCGGCCAGCCACAGCAGGGCGGGCACCAGCGCGAGGCGGAGCGGCAGCTTGGACATGGCGGCGATTAGAGCCGCGCCGGCGCGAAAACTCAATGCGGCGTTGGCGGCGGACGACCCGCCGCCGTCCGACGGGTTCCCCGGGTTGGCGGCCCGGGGCTCCGCCCGGGAGGTGATCACCCGCGCCGCGGAAGCGGAACCGCGCCGGCCCGGGCGTTTCCATGCAGGCAGGATTTTCCCCCGCAACTCGAACCATAAACCCAACATGAATACACCCAGGACCCAGTTGAAGTCATTGCTCTGCGTCGCCGGCGGCCTTGCGCTGCTCGCCGCCCCGTCGCTTTTCGCGGCGGACAACATGCCGGCCTCGAAGTTCAAGGAATACGATACCGACCACGACGGCCGGATCTCCCAGGCCGAGTTCATCGCGGGCTGCCAGAAGGACAGCACCCGGAAGCTCGACGCAAACAACGATGGCACGGTGAGCGCGGACGAGAAGGCCGCGGCGACGCCCGAGAAGAAGCACTGGTGGAGCCGCAGCGAAAACGCGGCTGGCGACGACGCGAAAGCCGACGCGAAGCGCTTCAAGAAACTCGACACGAACAATGACGGCTACCTGAGCGAGGCCGAGTTCTCGGCCGCGAACGACATGGAGAAGTGATCCGATCCGGGCTCGCGGCGGCGTCGGCCGCCGCGGGTGCGCCGGGATCGATCGCTCGCCCTCGCGGCGGGCTGGCCTGGTATCCTGGAGGCGGGATCACCATTCCCGCGGGGAGCCTGGCTTTTGCCCCGCGGGGCTGATGGCCCCGCCTCCCAAGCCGGGGCGGCCGTCACGGCGCCGCGGCTCGCGGCGCGAGTTCGACGAACCAGCGCAGCGCCTGCTCGACGTGGTCGTCGTGCAGCTCGTGCCCGCCGGTGAACCGCTCCAGGCGCACGTGCCGGAAGCCCGCGCCGCGCAGGTCGGACGCCACGTCCTCGACCTGCTCGCGGGGGGCAATCCGGTCGTCGCTGCCGCTGCTGAGGAAGACCGGCACGCCGAGGAACTGCGCCTTGTCGGGGTGATAGAGGTCGATGATGCGGCTCATGACCGGCTCATTGCAGCCGCCCTGGAACACGCCGATCGGCCGGCGGCCGAGGATCGTGGACATGGCGGCCAGCGACGCCGACCGCTTGGCGCCGCCGGAAAAGCCGCCGAAGGCCCGCGGCCAGCGCGGCAAATCCGGCCAGTCGAGGCGGAGGCGTTCGAGGGCGGCAACCAGCAGGGCATAGCGCAGGTTGTTCGTATCCTCGTCGCGCTCGCTGGTGGCATCCGCCGCGATGACAATCCAGCCGGCCCGGAGCGCGGGCGCCATGAACCGGCGGAGCAGCCGGCGGCTGGAGTTGTAGCCCGGATCGGAGGTGGCGCTGACCAGAAGGACGGGCCAGGTCCGGTCCGGCGTGAATCCAACCGGCACGGCGACGGCGGCATGGGCCCCGGTGGAGGCGCAGGGATGGCTGGGGCGGCCGGCAAATTCCCGCACCGCGGGCGAGAACGGCGCCTCGAATTCGGTGTAGACCCCGGCGACGATTCCCAGCGGCTCGCCCGGCGCGGCGGTCACGCCGGCGAGCAGGAGCACGGGAAACAGGCGCGGGAGGAAGCGCATACCGGGGAGGGTGGGGCGCAGGATCAAGGTCCGCGCCACCGGCGGCGAACAGGAAAGGGCATCAATCAATCCCAACACCGCCCAACCCGCATTCCCTTCGGGCGGCGGGGGCGGCCGGCCGGGCTTATTTCAGCGAAGCCATGTCGATCACGAAGCGATACTTCACGTCGCTCTTGAGCATGCGCTCGTAGGCTTCGTTGATCTGGTCCATGCGGATCATCTCGATGTCGCACGTGATGTTGTGGGTGCCGCAGAAATCCAGCATCTCCTGGGTCTCGGGCAGCCCGCCGATGAGCGAGCCGGAGAACGATCGCCGGCGGAAGATGAGCGGGAAGGGCGCGACGGGCAGCGGGTGCTGCGGGGCGCCGACGAGCGTGAGGTTGCCGTCGCGCTTCAGCAGTTCGAGATAGGCGTTGATGTCGTGCTGGGCCGAGACGCAGTCGAGGATGAAGTCGAAGCTGCCGGCCTGCGCCTGCATCTGCGCCGCGTCCGTCGAGACGACGACCTCATGGGCGCCGAGCCGGCGCGCGTCGGCGGCCTTGCCGGGCGAGGTGGTGAAGAGCACGACGTGCGCGCCGAACGCGCGGGCGAACTTGACGCCCATGTGGCCGAGGCCGCCGAGGCCGACGACTCCGACCTTCTTGCCGGGGCCGGCGCCCCAGTGGCGCAACGGCGAGTAAGTGGTGATGCCGGCGCACAGCAGCGGCGCCGCCGCCGCCAGATCCAGGTTGGACGGCATCCGCAGCACGAACTCCTCGGTGACCACGATGCTCTGCGCGTAACCGCCCAGCGTGCCGCCGCCGAGCACGGGGTCGGTGCTGCCGTAGGTCATGACCATCTGGTTGCAGTACTGCTCGTAGCCGGCGCGGCACTCGGGGCACGTGCGGCAGGAGTTGACGAGGCAGCCCACGCCGACGGTGTCGCCGACCTTGAATTTGGTCACCCCCGCGTCGACCTCCGTCACGCGGCCGACGATCTCGTGGCCCGGCACGGCCGGATACTGGGTGAAGCCCCATTCGTTGCGGGCATAGTGCAGGTCGGAATGGCAGACGCCGCAATATTGGATCTGGACGCGGAGGTCGCGGGGGCCGGGCTGCCGGCGCTCGATCGTGGCGGCGCGCAGCGGGGTCGCCGCTGCCGGGGTGGAGTAGGCCTTGACGGAGAAACACGCGGGTTTGGTCATGGGAGGAAAGGAACCGCGGGCAACCTGGCGCGTTCCGGCGCAAACCGCAACCTGTGAAAATTTTGGGAGCGGACCGGCGCGGTCAGAAGGCCGCGTCCGCTCCTGGTCCGGCGCCGGCCGGATCAAAACCGCTCGCGGCCGAGGACGACCTTGCCGTGCGGCTGGGCTGGTGCCGGTTCAAGGGTTCTGTCTTCCACCGTGACGAAAAGTTCCGGGCGGTCGGAAAGCGGGCTGTCATCGGAACCGAGCGCGAAGGAAAACAGGCCGCGGTTCATTTCCCCGAGGGGCAGCACGCCGGCATTGAGGATGCGATTCGTGGCGGGGTCGCGGAGCCAGAGGTGGTAGCGCTGGGTCGCGGCGACGACGGGCAGGTGGTCGACGGCGATGAAGCCCTGGCGGCTGCCGGGATCGAAGAGCGCGTAGCCGGTGCTGCCGGCGGCGTCGGGCTCGGGCTTGAGCGGCAGCGCGGAGGGATGTTCCCAGAACTTCTGCGCCAGCGAGGCCAGCTGGATGAACCGCGCATCGGGATCCGGCGCGATCGAGCGTACCGGGAGGTCGGCGAAGTGGTTCTGGTCCTGGTCCAGCCCGACGACGACGATGGACGGGGCTGACGCGGGCCGGCGCACACTTTGCACGGCGAGCGTCGCGAGGCTGACCGCGATCACCGCGGCGATGCCCCAGCGGGCCCACGCCATCCACGGCACGCGGGGCGTGGCGGCGCCCGCGGGACCGGGGCCGGCGTGCAAGGCATCGAGCCGGCGTTCGATCCGGGCGAGCGTCCCGGCGGAAATGGCATCGAGCCGCTGCTCGATCCGGTCGCAGGCGCCGGCGGGGACGTCGCGGCGGGGCAGGGCGCGCACGCCGTGTTCGAGGCCGGTCTCGAACTGTTGCACCAGCGTGGCGAGCGCGGGCTCGCGCAGCAGGCGGGCCTCGAAGGCGGCGCGCTCCGCGGCCTCGAGCTGGTCGAGGACATACAGGGCGGCAAGTTCCTCAGTGGATTCGTTCATGGCGGGGGAGTGTCGTGGTTGAGGCGCAGCTCCTGCAGGCCGCGGCGGATCCACGATTTGATCGTGCCGACGGGCTGCGACAGGTGCGCGGCGATTTCGGAATGGGTGAGGGTGGAGAACAGCGCGAGCTCGAGGGCGGCGCGCTGGTGCGGGGCAAAGGAGGCGAGGCCGGCGCGCAGCAGCTCGGCCGCCTCCTGGACATCGGCCGAGCGGCGGGCGCTCTCGGGCTGCGAGAATTCGCGGGGCGCAAATTCATCCGGCGGCAGGGGCACGGCCTCCGGCTGCCGGCGCCGGCGGCGCAGCTGGTCGATGCAGGTCCGGCGCAGGATGGTGACAGCCCACGTGAACGGCCGGGCCTTGCGGGCGTCGTAGTCGCCGGCGTGCAGCCAGATTTTCACGAAGGCATCCTGCAGCGCCTCCTCGGCGGCGCCGGTGTCGCCCAGCAACTGGAGCGCGAGCGAGAACAGCGCCGCGCTGTAGCGGGCGTAGAGCTGGCGGAAGGCCGGCCGGTCGCCGGCGGCCATGGCGGCCATCCAGCCGACCTCCTCCCGGATCTCGCTTTCGGTCGACGCCATGGACTCAGGGTTTCGCCGGCGCGGTACGGGGGAAAAGCACCGGCTCGACCTTGTCGGCGATCGCCAGGGCCGCGCGCCGGAAGGCCTTCTCAATGGCGGTGTCGGTCGATTCGCCCGCGTAGGGATAGTACGTGGCGGTGACGATGCCGAAGTCGTGCTTGATGCCCTGGACCGTCAGGATGACCCACCCGCGGAAAGTCAGGTCGAGGCGGAATTCCTCGCGCAGCCGGCGCGGAAAGATGCGGAGCTCCGTTTCGCGCGTCGCGGTGTTGGACGCAAATCGCTCGGCCGCAATCGTGACGGGCCAGTGCCGTTCCTGGGCGACCTCCTTGAGCGCCAGTTCGAGGCGGTCGAAGTCGGTGATCGCGCCATTGGAATACTGCAGGTATTCGACCACGACGACCGGCAGGACAGGCAGGGGTGGCGGGGCCGGCGCCGGCCCGGCGGCCCGCGCCGCGCCGGCGGACAGGATCAGGCCGGCGAACAACAGCGGAAGGAAAACACGTTTCATGGACGGAGGTGATGATGACCGGGCATTTCTACGCAGCCTTGTCTTCGCCGGATGCAAGGCGAGCCTGCAAAAGCCGGTGCGGAAGCGAGGCTTGCGTGGCGCGCGGGAAAGGATGGAGTGGCGGGGTTGTTCCCCGCCCCATGTCGCCCGCCAAATTCGCCCTGCGCCTTGCCTGCATGTCCTTCGCCACGGCCCTGACCGTTGCGGCGGCTGAGTCCGCCGCGCCCAAACGCGTGGCCATCGTCATCGACGACGGCCCGGTTCCCGAGCACAACGCCGCCTACCGCGAGCTGTTCGCCCGCGAGGGCATCCACGTGACCTTCGCCAACGTCGGCAAGAACGTCGTCGCGCATCCGGAGCTGACCCGCGCGGTCGTCGCGGCGGGCCACGAGGTGATCAATCATTCCTTCACCCACCCGCACCTCACGAAGCTCAGCGACGCGGAGGTCGAGAAGGAGCTGGCGGACACGTCGGCGGCGATCAAGGAGGCCTCCGGCCGGGCGCCCGCGTGGTTCTGGTCGCCCTCCCTGGAGCACGACGCGCGCGTGGATGCGCTCGCGCGGCGCGCGACCGGGCTCGAGCATTTTCCCTTCACCCAATATCACTTCATCGGCTCGCTTGACTGGGAAGCCGGCACCACGGCGGAAAAATACCGCGAACTCTCGACCACCGGCATCGTCGACGGGACGGTCATCCTCATGCACGAGTGGCCGAAGGTGACGTTCGAGAACCTCGAGTGCGTGATACACGAGCTGAAAAAGCAGGGCGTGGAGTTTGTCACCTTCAGCGAGCTGGCCGGGAAGCATTGAGGCTGCGTCCGGGGGGCCGTCTTGCGGGAGCGCGGGCCCTCCGGTGTAGGAGCCTGCTTGCAGGCGATGCCTCGGCTGGTTGTCGCGTATCCCTGTCGCCTGTAAACAGGCTCCTACAAGGCGCCGCCAGTTCCGCAGGCGCATGACACCATTAAGGCGTGCCGTCGCGCCCCTGGCTGGCATGCTGGGCGGCATCATGCCCCGCCTTTTTTCCGCGCTCCTGGCGCTCGGCGTCGCCTCCGCGGCGCTCGCGCGCGACCACCTGGTCCTGCTCGGCACCTACACCGACACCACCAGCCGCGGCATCTACGCCGTGCGGCTCAATGGCGAAACCGGCGCGCTTTCGACCCCGGAACTCGTCGCGACGCTGCCCGATCCCGAGTTTCTCGCCTGGGGACCCGACGCGCACACGCTCTACGCCCTCACGCGCGTGAAGGAGACCGGCGGGCGCCCGGTGGCGGCGATCGCGTCCTTTCGGGCCGGGGGCGACGGCCGGTTCACGCCGCTCAACTCCCAGGCGACGGGGCGGGCGTCACTCACGCACCTGGCCGTCGACGCCACGGGCCGCATGGTGGTCGCGGCCAGCTATGGCGGCGGCTACGTGGTCTCGTTTCCGCTCGACGCCGACGGCCGGATCGGCGCGCCGGCGACGATCATCGACCAGACCGGCCCGTTGGGCCCGGTGAAGGATCGACAGAACGCACCGCACCCGCATTCGGTGACGCTCTCGCCCGACAACCGCTTCGCCTGGGTCGCCGATCTGGGGCTCGATCGCGTCTTCTCCTATCGGCTCGATCCGGCGCATGGCACCATCGCCCCGACCGAGCCCGGAGCACTTGACCTACAGGCCGGCACCGGGCCGCGGCATACAAAATTCTCCCCCGACGGCAGGTTCTTCTATGTGCTGGGCGAACTCGACGCCACCATCACGGCCGGCCGCTACGACGCTGATCGCGGCCGGGTCGAACCTTTCCAGCGCATCTCGCTGCTGCCGGACGGCGACACCGGACGCCGGTCGGGCGCGGAGATCCGCGTTCATCCGAATGGCCGGTTCGTTTATGCGACCAATCGCTTTCACAACGTCATCGCCGTGTTTGCGCGCGACGCGGACACCGGTGCCTTGAGGCGCGTCGAGGTGGTTCCGTCGGGAGGTAAGATCCCGCGCAACTTCAACCTTTCGCCCGACGGCGCCTGGCTCGTCTGCGCGCACCAGGAGTCCGGCAACGTCACCGTGTTCAAGGTCGACCCCACGACGGGCCGGCTCACCGCCACGCCCCACACCGCCCAGGTGGCGCGTGCGGTCTGCGTGCTTTTCTCGCCGTGAACCACCGCGTTTTCGCTCTGGGCATCGCCCTGGCCATCCTGCCGGCGGTCGCAGCCGCGGAACCGGCCAAGGTTGCGTCGACCCTGGAGATGGTCGCGGTCGCCGCCGGTGCGCGGACGGTCGTGCGCCGCGCCGACGCGGCTCTGGAGTCGCCGCATTTTTCGGCCGACGGCCAGGCGTTGTTCTTCAACTCCGGCGGCCGCCTCTACCGGCTGGCGCTCGCGGGCGCGGCGGCGCCCGAGGCGGTCGACACCGGCTTCGCCCGGCGTTGCGTCAACGACCATGGCCTTTCACCCGACGGCACCGAACTGGTGATCAGCGACCTCTCGGAAACCGGCAAACCGCTCATGTACCTGGTTCCGGTGAGTGGCGGGGTGCCGCGACGGGTGGCGGCCGCGGCGCCGGCTCTGTGGCACGGCTGGTCGCCGGACGGCAGGACGCTGGCCTACGGCGCCGAGCGGGACGGCAATTACGACGTGTACACCATCCCGGTCGACGGTGGCCCGGAGACGCGCCTCACAAGTTCCCCGGGGAACGACAACGGTCCCGATTATTCCCCTGACGGGCGCTGGATCTATTTCCATTCCGTGCGTGACGATGGCGTCCAGGTCTGGCGAATGCGGCCCGATGGCAGCGGTGTGGAGCAGGTGACGCACGATGGCTTCTACAACTGGTTCCCGCATCCCTCGCCGGACGGCCGATGGATCCTGGTGCTCTCGAGCCACACCGTGCCGGAGACCGGTCATCCGCCGCCTGGCGAATACATCTTGCGCCTCCTGCCGGTGACGGGCGGCGAGCCGCGCGAGCTGGCGCGTTTCACCGGCGGCAATGGTTCGCTCAACGTGCCCTGCTGGTCGCGCGACAGCGCGCGCATTGCCTTCGCCACCTACACCTACGCAAAATGAAAAGAGCAAGAAGCGTGGAGCGTGGAGCAGGGAGGCCTTGGTGGAGGGTTGGGCTCCTGCCCAACCGGTCGGGCCGGAGCCCGACCCTCCAGCTATTGGTTGCGGGTTGGTGTTGGTGCGGCGGCGCGATCCTGTCCGCCCAGGACGTCGACGTCGCGCCGGCCGCCGCCGGCGGCTACCCGCACACCCCGGCGCTGCTGGAGTCCGGCCGGACCATTTTCCAACAGCAATGTCTCCCGTGCCACACGCTGGCGGCGGAAGGTTTCGGCCCGCCGCTCGGTGGCGTCACGACCGTGCTGCCCGAGGCGCGGCTGGTCGATTGGGTCCGCGACCCCGCAAAGATCATCGCGTCCGGCGATGTCCGGGCCAACGCCCTCCTGCGCCGCTACAAGCTGGCGATGCCATCGTTCGCCCATCTCGCGCCGGAGCAAGTGCACGCGGTGCTGGCCTATCTCGACGCCGAGTCGGCGGCGCGGGGCTTGCGGCCGTTCACGGTCGACCTGACTGCGCCGCGAACGACGCCGCGGCTGGTGCCGCCGGTGCAGACGACCGGCCTGACGATCGAGCTCGAGGATTATGTGAAGATGCCGCTGCTGCCCGGGCGCACGGCCTACCAGGGGATCACGCTGTTGCGTCCCGACCCGCGCGAGGCCGGGGCGCTGTTCGTGGACGACCTGATGGGCGTGCTCTATCGCGTGCAGGACCGGCAACCGGCGGTGTTCCTCGACCTCCGCGGACTGTTTCCCGATTTCTTCCCACAACCCGGCGTGGCGAGCGGGTTCGGCAGCTTCGCGCTGCATCCGGATTTCGTCCACAACGGCATTTTCTACACGACGCACTCGGAAAGCCGCCGCGGTCGGCCCGTGATCAACGCCGGCGACATCCCGGCGGACGTGCCGCCCTACGAGACGCCGCCCATCGAATGGGTGCTCACCGAATGGCGGCTCGCCGATCCTGGTGCCACGGTGTTCGCCGGCACGCATCGCGAGGTCCTGCGCTTCGTGACGCCGACCACCGGGCATGGCGCGCAGGAGATCGCGTTTGCGCCGGTCTCCGAACCGCACGATCCGGATTACGCGAAACTCTACCTCGGCGTCGGCGACGGCGGCTCGATCAATCTCAAGCGCCACGACATGGCCGGGCACCCGCGCACCCTGCTCGGCTCGATCCTGCGGATCGACCCAGCCGGTCACGACGGCGCCAGCGGGCAATACGGCATCCCGCCCGACAATCCCTTCGCGACGAGCACCGATCCCGGCGTGCACCGCGAGATCTGGGCCTATGGCTTCCGCAACCCGCATCGGCTGACCTGGGATTCGGCCCACGGCCGGCAGTTGATCGCCGTCGACATCGGCGAGTCCAATCTCGAGGAGGTCAACCTCGTCCGCCGCGGCGGCGCCTATGGCTGGGGCGTCGGCCACCTCGAGGGCATCGCGCACATCGACGCCACGGTTGACCCGAAGGTCGTGCACCCGGCCACGGCGGAACAACTCGCCCCGTACATCGCGCCGTTCGCGCTCTACGAGCACGACGACGGCACGGCGGTGACCGGCGGCTACGTTTACCACGGGCCGCTGGAGGCGTTGCGCGACAAGTATGTGTTCGGCGACATCGTCAACGGGCGGGTCTTTTATCTCGACGTCCACGCCGGATTCACGGACCACACGGTCTACGAGATCAGCGTGGCGCGCGGGGGCGAGCCGACGACCGTGAAGCAGCTCGGCCACCTGGACCGCGCGCATCTCCGCCTCGGTTATGATGAACGCACCGGCGACCTGTTCCTGCTCACCAAGGGCGACGGCATGATCCGGCGGGTGGTGAAGGCGTATCTGAAGGGTGAGCGGTGACCAGTGAGCAATGAGCGGTGACCAGTGAGCAGTTAGCAGTGAGCAGTAAGTGTTAGGACGGGGGACGAGCAGCGATGCGGCTTGACGGTGCCCGGGCGCGAGGTGCGCCCCTGCCTGCGTGCCTCGCCTTCAGGTTTCTTCGTCGGGTGTCCCGCCCGAGGCGGTGATGTCCTCGGGCTTGATCCGATCGACGTTGAAGCGCTCGACCTTGCCGCGGATGGTGTTGATGAGGTCGACGAGTTCCGGCGGCTCCTTCATGAAGCGCAGCGGGTTCGAGCGCGCGACGACGAAAGTCTTCAGATAGGGGCTGACGAAGCCCTTCGCCTTCAGCTTCGCCACGACCTCCGCCACCTTGGTGTCGAGTTCCAGCAGCATCGTGGCGATGCGCTCGCGGCCCTTGAGCGATTTGGCGAGGGGTTCATCGCTGAACTCCGACAGGCGCCGGACAAATGAGTGGTAGATGCCGCCGCTGAAGCGGGCATTCTGCTCGTAGCAGAGGCCCATGATGATCAGCGACGCCTCGTCGAAGTAGTACGCGAACTCCTTCTCCGGTTTCGCCGCTGAGTCCTCCAGCAGGTTGCGGAAAATGCGGATGACCTCGAGCGACTTGTCCTTGAGGTTGTGCGCCTTCTCGGTGTTGAGGGCGAGGATCTGCCAGGCCACCTCCCGCTTCGGCACGACGAGCGCGGTGATGGACTTCGCGCCGAGCCGCTTCATCGCCGCGAGCCGATGGCCGCCGTTGGGCGTCCAGAAGCTGTCGCCCGGCGCCGTGATGGCGATGATCGGGTCGAGGAACATGCCCGTGCGGTCGATGACGTCGGCCAGCTTCTTGTGGTGCATGTCGGATACGTCGCGCTGAAATGGCGTCGGCTCGACCCGGGCGACGGGCAGGACGGCGAGGAGCAGCGGCAGGCGGCCGATGGGATCGGCATACTGGCCGACGACCACGCCGCCGGCGCGTTCGACGGCGGCCTTGGTCTCGAGGGCCGCGCCGGTCAATTCGGGCAGGAGGGCTTCGGCGGTCTCGGCCCCGCGGGTGCCGGCCTTGGCCTTGCGCGGACGTTTCTTGGGCGGCAGGCGTTTAAGCGTGGATTTGGGCATGGGGAAGGGCGGTTGGCGGTAAGCAGTAAGCGATAAGCGGCCCGCCGCAAGCGGGGAGGGGAAACAGGGCGCTTACGGCTGCAAGCTTGTAGCTTATCGCGGCGGGCCGCCGGCCCGCCTAGTCCCGGTCGGTCTTGAGCCCGAGGCGGGCAATGCGGTCGATGAGCTGCGGGTAGGTCAGGCCGGCCCGCATCGCCGACTGGGCGAAATCCTCGTCGGGCGCGAGGATCGGATTGGGATTCGCCTCGATGAAGTAGACCTCGTTTTGCGGGGTGAGCCGGAGGTCGAGGCGGGCATAGCCGTCGATGGTCAGGAGGTGGTAGATGCGCCGGCAGGCCGACTCGATCCTTCGCACCACCGCGGGGTCGAGGTCCGCGGCAAAGCGGTTTTCCAGGCCCCAGCGCCGGCGGTATTCCTCGTCCCACTTCGCCGTGTACGTCGCGATCTTGGGTTCGTCGGGCGGCACCTCGCGAAACACCAGTTCACGGAGCGGGAACACCTGCAGGCGCCCGTTGCCCAGGAGGCTGGCGTAGAGCTCGCGGCCATCGATGTATTCCTCCGCGATCGCATCCTGGTTCATCTTCTCGTGGATGAACTGCACGCGTTCGGTGAAGGCCGCGTCGTTCTCCACGAACGAGGCGCGCGCGATCCCGTACGAGGCCTCCTCCTTCACGGGTTTGATCAGGAGCGGAAACTTCAGCCGGCGGGGACGCGCCACCTTGCGACCCTGCGGCATGACCACGAAGTCGGCGGTGTGGATGCGGTGGTAGCCCAGGATTTTTTTGGCGATGCCCTTGTGCTTGCACAGGGTCAGGCCGCTCGGGCCGCAGCCGGTGAAGGGGATGCCATGCAGGGCGAGGAAGGAGACGATGTGCTGGTCGAACGCCGGGTTGTTGCGGAACGTGTCCGCCAGGTTGAAGATCACATCCGGGGCGTACTCGACGAGCTTGCGCTGCAGCGGCGCGAGGTCATCGAAGATCACGAGGTGCTCGTGCGCGTGGCCGAGATCGTCGAGCGCGGCGAGCACGCCGGCCTCCGTCTTCCAGTCCTCGGTCCGGAGCAGGGCGCTGAGGTCCGCGTCGGGCGCCAGGGGTTCGCCGACGTCGAACAAGGCGAGGATCTTCAGTTTGCGGGGCATGGGTGAACGGAGGGGGGTGCGTGGAGCCGGGATGCGGAAGGGGGCGGGAGTGTGGCGGCGGCCGCGCGATCAAGGGGTGCGCTTGAACTTGCCGGTGTAGCGGTGGTTCATGACGAGCATGGTGACAAAGGCGGCCACGGCGAGGTCGGGCGGGTGACCGCCGGCCGGAAGGTGCAGGCCGAGCCGGTCGCATCGGTCGATCAGCCGCGACAGCAGCTCGTGCACGCGGTACCGGCGTTCCTTCGTCTGGGCGCACACGGCGGCCAGCAGGGCGCGGCGGCGGTCGCGCAGGTAGCGCGAGGCGCGGGGCCCGGCGCCGGCCGGCTCGGGAAAGAGTTCGCGCAGGTCGCGGTCGTAGAAATCGGGATAGGTGTCTTCGTACTGCTTCCGTTTCCGCGCATAGTACGTCTTCAGCTTGAGATTGAGGCAATCGAAGTCCCGCACGCGGTAACCCGGCTGGTGTGGCGGCGGCTGGCCGGCGAGCGAACGCATCAGCTCGTCGACATAGGCGAGTTTGTCGAGGGCCTTCCAGCCCTGGTAGCGCGCGCGCCAGTCGAGGCCGGGTGTCAGCCAGACGGCGAAGGTCTCGGCGAAGTCCTCGTCGGGATGGCTCTGGGCGTACCAGTCGTCGAGGTGCAGGACGTACGAGCGGCTGTACGGCCGGGGCCGGTAGACCTCGGGCGTCGTGTCGGGCGAGCTGAGGCCGAAGGTGCGCTGCCACTTTCTCCGCCGCGGCAGCTGGTAGGCGTACGCATAGGCGTGCGCCGCCTCGTGGCGGATGAGCCGCATGAACCACTCGGGCTCCTCGCCCTCGACCTCCAGCATCATCGTGCGCTCCAGCCGGCGCAGGCGGTCGTGGGTGAGGAAGAACGGCACGAAGATCGCGGGGATGCCCACCGGCACGAACCACTCGTCGCCCACATGACAAGGCGGGAGAAAGGCCAGGCCGCGGGCGGCGAGCTCGTCGTGGAGCCGCTGCACCAGCGCCTGCAGGGGCGTGTCGGCGAGCGTCAGCCCGAGCTGCGAGATGCGGAGATTCAGCAAGGCTTCGTCGTCCAGTTCGGCCCACGCAGAGATCTCCATGGAGCGAGCGTAGCCGAGGTGGCGCGGGTCGACAAGCCGGCACGCGCGCGGCGGCGGGGCGCGACCCGACCGGGCGGGGGCCGGGGGCCGGGGCGGGACATCGACCGGTGAGCGGGGCCGGGCGGGGCCGGGTGGTGGCGGCGACGGCCGCGGGTTACTGTAGCAGCGAAACAACAACCACCCACAATCCACCCTCCCATGAATAGTTCCCATAACCAGATTTCCCTCGCGCTGTTGTGCGGCCTGGCGCTGATCGCCCTGCCGCTGGCTCGCGCCCAGTCCAGTGGCAGTTCCAGCAGCAGCCCGAGCAGCAGCAGCACGGTGCCGAACACGCCGAACAACGGCGTCAACTCACCCAGCACGATCACGCCCGCCACGCCCAGCACAACGACGCCGGGCGCGAGCGCCACAACCGCGCCTGGTGCCAGCGCCACGAACCCCGACACCACCGCCTCCGGGGCCACCAACGCCAACGGTGCCAACCAAGGCCCGCAGTTCGCGATCCTCGACACCAACAGCGACGGCAAGGTGGCCGAGTCGGAATACGAAACCTGGGGCACGCAGAATTTTGCGGCGCTGGACACGAACCAGGACGGCTCGTTGTCGCGCGATGAGGCCCTCGGCACGAGCGGCATGACCGGGCGCACGGACGCGGGCGCCAGCGCCAGCAGCTCCAGCGCCGCGAGCGCGAACACGACGGGCATTGGCATGAGCCCGAGTGAATTCGAGGCCGCCGACACCGACCATGACGGCAAGCTCTCGCGCGCCGAGGAACAGGCCGCCGCGCGGCTGAAGTTCCAGCAGGCGGACACCGACCACGACGGCAACCTCTCGCAGTCGGAACTCGCCGCGGCCAACAGCCAGGGCGTGAAGAAGAGCGGCAATTATTGATGATCCCGGCCAGTCCGGGTTCGAATTAGGTCCGGCCCGCGGCCTCACGGTCGCGGGCCGGCCATGTCCGGGGGCCAACACCGACGGGTGGGACGCAACCCCCCAACCGCCGGCACCTGACTCCCCGCCTGTAGGCGGTTTCCAGACAGACGCACGTGGCCAAACCGGTCTCCGCTGCGGAACTCATGGCCGTCGTGCGCAGCCTCGCGAACCTGCACCCGCGCGCAGCATAAAGCCCGACCTACGCGATTTCAGGACCGGCCCCTAGATCACCGGCGGTGGCGGCGCGCCGGCTTCCGTCTCGAGCGCCTTCTCGACAAATCGGGCGGTGAGTTTGCTGATACCGGACGCGATGAAGTTCGGCAGGGGCCAGGCGATGCCGAAGTGTCGCAGGAGGTCTTTCACTTTGTCGGCCACGCGCGAGCCGAGGTCCTGGCCGGCGCCGGGCGCGCAGTCCCGCAGGGCCAGCGTGGCGCGCGTGCGGTCGGCGGAGAGATTGACGGGCTCGAATTGGTAGCCGGCAAGGTCCAGGCGCAGCTTGTTCTGCGGGTCGCGGAGCCAGCGCTGGGTCTTGTCGCGGCCGACCTCGTAATCATGGTGTCGCACCTCCTGGCAGGTGAATCCGCCGAAGTGCGCGAGCGGGTCGCCCAGCAGCTCATCCTCGGAGGCACAGATGGTGAACAGGGTCATCGTGTCCTTGTGCTGCAGCGTGGCGGTCCGCTCGAACGCCGCGAGCAGCCGCGCCCAGGCGTCGCGCGTGGCATCGCCGGACAGGGCGGCCTGGAACCAGGTTTCGTTCGAGTACTCGCCGACGAGCCGTTGCACCGCCTGCTCGAGCGTCTCCTCGCCCTCCGGGAGATTGGCGAAGGCCGCGGCCGCCAGCCGGGGCGCGGTCTGGAGGAACCCGGTGGTGAAGGCATGGTCGCCCCCGCCGAGCAGCTGCGCCAGGCCGCGCGCGGTGGCATCGAAGGCGGCGATGCGGCGGTTGGTTTTGAGCAACGCGGAAAGATCCTGGTATTGCGCCTGGCCGATCATGGCCTGCATCAGGTGTCCGCCCACGTCGAGGAGCGGCACGTCGGGCGGCGTGAGATCCTTGGCGCGCGCGGACAGCTTCGGGCTGGGCGAGACATACAGGTAATAGCGGCTGTCGTTGTCGCGATGCTGGTCGTTCTCGTCGACCAGGCTCTTGGCGAGGCCGAGCGGCTCGTTGTTGAACACGCCGCCGTCGACGTAAGGGAGGTCACGCACCGCCTGCGACGGCGGCCAATCGACTGGGGAGAGAAAATCCTCGTTGTATTCGTTGCGCCGGCGGGACAGGAACCGGACGGGAAAGGCGCCGGGAAACGCGCCGCTGGTGATCGCGGCGGCGCGGATGCCGGCCCAGTCGGCGGCGGCCGGTGCGGCGGGATCGACGGCGCCGCACCACTCATCTTGGAATTTCGTGCACGGGAAGTTGAACTCCCGCGTGATGTCGTAATCGAGGCCGCGGAGCCCCGAAAGGGCGAAGGCAAGGCGCAGCTGCCCGGCGGTGGGACGGGCGGAGTGGGGCGTGCCGGCGGGCGGCGTGCCGAGGTGCTTCTCGGCCAGTTCGGTGATGAACCGTCCCGAGAGCAGGGAGCCGCCGGCATATTCGCCGGAACGGTAGCGGAGCAATTCGGCGAGGCTCACATCGACCACCCACGCCTGGTAGAATGGATTCTGGCGGGCGTCGACGAGACGGTCGAGGCCGCCGAGCAACACCTGCGACGTGATGGCCGCGGTCATCGACCCGGCCGACGCGCCGGAGAGGACATCGATGCTGATGCGCCGCGCATCGCCGGCGGGCAGGCGCTGGTTGTGGTGTTCGAGGGCGCGGAGCAGCTCGTAAAGGACGCCGCCTTCGTAGCTGCCGAGGGAGACCGCGCCGCGGATGACAAGGGCCAGTCGTTTCATGGGCATGGGAGATTGCTCCTGGTGGGATGGCGGCGAAGGGCCCGCGCTTCGCCGTCAGTCAGCGTGGGAAAACCCCCGGCCAGGGCAAGGCCGGAGGCGTAAGGAAAAGCTGAATCGCACGCAGGAGCGGCTGGGCGCCTCCATGTCGGAGACGAACCCCGAGGATTCAAATCAGGTGGAGGGTCGGTCTCCTGACCGACCGGTATGAGGAGGCGGTCGGCCGGGAGGCCGACCCTCCGGGTGGAGGCGGGACGCCCCCGTCCCGCGGGATGCCATGGGCGCGCTTGCCTCACGGGGTGAGGGCACCCCGCCTCCATGTCGGAGATGAACCCCGAAGATTCGAATCGGGTGGAGGGTCGGTCTCCTGACCGACCGGTATGAGGAGGCGGTCGGCCGGGAGGCCGACCCTCCATCACCCTCAGCGATGCCGCAGCTGCACGGCGGCGCGCTTGACGTGGGCGAGGCGGCCCAGCGGCAGCCAGCTCGCCACCGTGCGGGTGAAGGCGGGTTCGCCCTCGAAGCGGAGGCGGCCCTCGCGCACAGCCGTGGCCAGGGGCGCGTCGCCGGTCCAGATCTCGACCATGGTGCGGACGTCGGTCTGCACCTGCAGGTGGGCGGTCCGGGCCGGCGGATAGTCGCAGAGTTCGGCGGGCCGGCCGGGGTCGGCCACGATCCACCACCGGCCGAATTTCGCCAGCCGGGAAAAACTGAAGGCGATGACGGCGGGACGGGCCGGCAGCGCCGCGCGGTCGAGGCGGCGGCACACGTCGAGCATCAGCGCCTGGACGTCCAGGTCCTCGTCGCGCATCTCGCCGCGCGCCCACCGCATGCCCCATTTGCCGAGGCCGTCCACGACGGGCCGCAGTTCGCGGCCCGCCGCCGTGAGGTGATACTCGGCGTGCGCGCGCCCGGAGGCGGGACGGCGCTCGATCAACCCGCAGGCCGTGAGCTGGCCGAGTCGTTTCGTGAGCAGGGTGGGCGACATCTGGGCGAGGCCGCGTTGGAGATCGCGATAGCGCGTCGCCCCGGAGAGAAATTCGCGGATGATGAGGATGGTCCAGCGCTCGCCAAGGACCTCGGAAGCCTTGGCCACCGGGCAGAACTGGCCGTAACGCGTGGGCATCAGGGCGGGGAGCCAACGGGAAAAGCGGGCGCCTTGCTACATTTAATGTCGTGGCCGGCACTGCGGCGTCCCGCTAGAGTGCGCGACCCGTCGGGCGTCAGGCCCGCGGCCAACCATCCATATGCTACAGAACACCACGATCCATCCAAACAAGGCCCTTTGGGAAAAGGGCGATTTTACCCGCATCGCCGCCAGCGTGCGCGAGAGCGAGCGCGACATCGTCGAGGCGCTCGGCATCCGCCCGGGCCTCCGCGTGCTCGACCTCGGCTGCGGCGACGGCACCACGGCGCTGCCCGCCGCCATCC